>Ga0210394_10001562_pt1 | contig 36011 bp, 22 predicted proteins | sample IncBWC12MmetaG_FD_160121 | JGI IMG/M metagenome (GOLD analysis project Ga0210394, IMG submission 160121) | Forest soil microbial communities from Barre Woods Harvard Forest LTER site, Petersham, Massachusetts, United States - Inc-BW-C-12-M | ecosystem: Environmental > Terrestrial > Soil >... | reverse complement strand
AAGAAGGAGCGCGTGTTTGAAGACGTCTCCGATTATTCGATGTCGAAGGACGGGAAGACACTGGCTTATACCGTCGCTTCTAAGAAGGAAGAATCGAATGGAGCGTATGCGGTGGTGCCGGGGACGGATTCGGCGCCGGTGGCATTGCTTTCGGGGAAAGGTCGTTATTCGAAGCTGACCTGGGATTTCGCGCAGAAGGAGATGGCGTTTTTGAGCGATAAGGACGAGGCTGCGGCGAAGCCTCCGAAGTACAAGATCTATTTGTGGGATCGGCAATCGGCGACGGCTGCGGAATTGGTGTCTGAGAAGACGCCGGGGTTCCGTTCGGGCTACGCGATTTTTGAGCGCGGGCAAGTGAATTTTTCTCGCGATGGGTCGAGGTTGTTTTTGAGCGCGGCGCCGCTGGGTACGGTCGTAGCGGCGGAGAGCGATGCGCCTCCAGCGTCGACGGCTACGCCGGGGCCGAATGAGGAGAAGGTCGTCGCCGATTTGTGGCGCTGGAACGACGATTACATTCAGCCGATGCAGAAAGTTCGGGCGGCGCAGGAACGGGCGCGGTCGTATCGGGCGGTTTTTCATTTGGCCGATAAAAAGTTCGTACAGCTCGCTGATCCGACGATGATCGGGCTGACGCCGGATGACGACGGACGATATGCGATCGGGATGGACGATCGGGCGCTGCGCCACATGGTGGATTACGACGGGACTTACAACGATGTTTATCTTGTCGACACGGTGACGGGCGCGCGGAAGATGATTCTTCCGCAGATGAGGGGCGGAGGCGGTGGCCGTGGAGGCGGGGGTGGCGTGCAGTTTTCGCCGGATGGAAAATACGTGCTTGTCTTGAAGGATAAAGACTGGTGGTCGGTCGCGACGTCGGATGGGCACATGACGAATCTGACTTCGAAGACGGGCGGGAATTTCTTTAATGAGGAGCATGATACGCCGGACGCTCCGCCGGCTTACGGGTCGGCTGGCTGGACGAAGGACGGGAAGTGGGTGCTGCTGTACGACGAATACGACGTATGGGGGCTTTCGGCGGATGGACTGGCGATGAAGAGGTTGACCGATGGGCGGCCGTCGAAGATGCAGTTTCGCGTGGTGCGGCTGGATGTGAATGACGGCGAGGAAGAGCGCGGGATCGACTCGGCGAAGCCTTTGTTATTGCGCGCGGAGAATACGGAGACGAGAGACACCGGATTTTATTCGCTGTCGAACATGCTGGCGGGGACGCCTCAGATGCTGCTGATGGGTCCGAAGAGTTACCGGACGCTTGGCAAGGCCAAGGACGCGGACGTGGTGATGGTGACGGCGACGACGTTCAAAGATCAGCCGGATATTCAGATCACGGATTCCACGTTCCGGCAGATGAAGAAAGTGACGGACGCGAATCCTCAGCAGGCAGGGATTTTATGGGGCACGGGCGAGTTGATCAAGTATCGGAACGACGACGGAGCGGAGTTACAGGCGGCTATGTACAAGCCGGAGAATTTCAATCCGCAGAAGAAGTATCCGATGATGATTTACATTTACGAGAGGCTGTCGCAGAACGTGAATACTTTTGTGAGGCCGACGCCGGGAACGTCGATCAACATTGCGTATTACGTGAGCAACGGGTACATCGTGCTGACACCGGACATTGTTTATACGACGGGGCATCCGGGGCAGAGCGCGCTGAAATGCGTGCTGCCGGCGATTGAGGCGGTGGTGTCGAAGGGTTTTGTGAATCGCAATTCAATTGGAATTCAGGGGCACAGTTGGGGAGGGTATCAGACGGCCTACCTCCTGACGCAGACCAACGTTTTCCATGCGGCGGAGGCGGGCGCGCCGGTGGTCGACATGATCAGCGCGTATAACGGGATTCGATGGGGCACGGGACTGCCTCGGCAGTTCCAGTATGAGAAGACGCAGAGCCGCATCGGAGGGACGCTGTGGGAAGAACCGTTGCGGTTCATTGAAAATTCTCCGGTGTTTCAGATGGATCGCGTGAAGACTCCGGTGTTGATTTTGCAGAATGACGGCGATGACGCGGTGCCGTGGTATCAGGGAATCGAGTTCTTCCTGTCGCTGCGGCGATTGGGGAAAGAGGCGTACCTGTTTAACTACAATGGCGAGCCTCACGGACTGCGGCGCAGGCCGGATCAGAAAGATTATACGGTCCGCATGCAGGAGTTTTTCGATTATTTACTGAAGGACGCGCCGAAGCCGGCTTGGATGGAGAAGGGGATTCCGTACATCGAGAGGGAGCAGGAGAAGGAGAAGCATAACTCGGTGTATACGGAGGACGTGAAGAAGTAGCTTTCAAGAAGGAGTCAGGAGTCAGAAGACAGGAGTCAGAATTCTACGGCTTGAAGGCGGATTGGATGGGGGTGCCGGTTGCGCCTTTGTAGTCCTTTGGTTCCAGGCCCATCAGTTTAATGATGGTGGGGGTGATGTCTCGTTGTTCGGCGTGGGTGGAGATTTCGCCTGCGGCGGGGGTGTCGGGGCCGATGATTGCCATCCAGATTTTGTCGGCGCCCTGCACCTTGCTGCCGTGACCGGACCAGTCGGAGAGAGTGGAGCCCCGGCCGTGGTCGGAAGTCACGATCAGGGTGGTCGAGTCGAGGTAATCGGGCATGCTCTGAATCGTGGTCCAGAGGCGCGCGAGGAAGCCGTCGGTGGCGGCGATCATGTCGAGCACGCGGTCGTAACGGCGGGCGTGAGCCCAGTCGTCGGTCTCATCGAAAGAGATCACGAGCGCGCGAGGCTTGTGCTGCTTTAGATAATCGAGGGCCAGTTCAAAAGTAAAAGAGTCGTGGCGCGCTTCATCCCAGGGGGAGAGAGTGACGTGCTGGAGACGGCTAAGGTCTGGGGACGCTGGAGAGTCCTGATACCCGGCGTTGATGACGATTGAGCCGGGGGTGTGTTCGGCGATGTAGTGGAAATGATCCCAACTGGAGAAGAGGGCGACGCGGTCCTTCGGGAGAGAGAGCTTGCGGCGGAGAAATTCGAGGACGGTTTCATTGGGCTGTTGGATAGGATCGTTGCCCTTGATAATGTCGTCGGAGGCGCGTCCGGTGAGGATTTCGGAGTAGCCGGGGTAGGAGACACGGAAGGCGTTGGTGACGTTGACGTTGTTGAGGACGACTCCGTTTTTGGCTAGCGTGCGCCAGAAGAAGGGGGCGAGGGATTCGCGGGTGGCGAAACGGGCGCGGCGGGCGTCGGCGTCCTTGCTGGAGGGGTCCATGGAGACGGATTTTTCGCGGGCGAGAAGGGGGTCGACGCCGTGAAACAGGTCCTGCCAGCGGAGTCCGTCGGCGGTGACGAGGATGACGTTGCGGGTGCGGAGGTCGGCGGGGTGCAGGAGAGCGGGGAGGAGGAGAAAGGGAGCGGCGAGACGAGCGCGGAGCATATGGGAATGGTACACTAGTGGCGTTCCAGCGGAATTACGGCCAGGTAGCTCAGTTGGTAGAGCGCAGCCCTGAAAAGGCTGGCGTCGGCGGTTCGATTCCGTCCCTGGCCACTTCGTCTTTTCAAACACTTACCTCGATTTTTGCGACGGAAGTGTGCCTATGTGGAGTCCTTATGGAGTCCAACCCCTTTGCGGCTGCGTTCGTGGTGACCATGGTGACCACACCGTTTTGAGTGGTCACCATCCCATCCTGCTGATGTGAAAAGAGTTGACCTCGGATGGTGACCACGGTAACCACTTTTTTTGCATTTGTCGTCTCGTGATACACGAGACAACAATTGTTTTTCTATATATGGCTACCACCACCCCGAGGCGGATGGCCGAGGGCTCGGATCGGAATCGTCATCCGCGAATATGCTTGGGAAGACGGCTGTGAATTGAAAATTGCGTTTTCCCTACCACTATCTGGCGATAGAGTTTTCAAACCTTCCATCGCCGTGCCCCTTCACGAACCAGATCGAGCACAAATAGAGCACAAATAAGAAGTCCTCACTTGAGGTTGGTCTCGCCGGCGGAGAGCCGTGATTCGAGGTCGGTAATCAACTCTTCGATCCCTGCGAGGAGTGCGGTGGCACTCGTGAACTGACGATTCTCACGGAAGATAACAAGGCCCCGAATACTATCGAGGGTGAGTGGAAAAATGCCGCGAGAGGCTTTGGCGAGCATTTCGTTAGCAAGCTCAATGACATGATCTCCCGAATACCCGATGTCCGGCGCTTCGGGCCGAAGCCCCGCTGCGATGCGGACTGCCTTAGGGATGTCCCAGTAGCGTACGCGACACGCCTCGATGCGGTCATAGAGTTCCCGCACTCGCATTGCCGTGACCTCGGCACTTGCCGTCCCGCGCAGTGCGGCGAGTGAGGTGAGGTGAATGTTCGTCAAGGTCGCTGATTCCGCCGCACCGCTTTGGAAACCAGCTTCGCAGAGGAGAATGCCACGGTCAGCCCCCAGGTCGGCGACGATCTCCCTGAGGGCAAGAACGTGCAGCTTGGTGACTGGTGTGCTCCAATGCTTGCACTCGACGATCCAGACCACATCGAACCCGACGTGGTGGGACTTCACGTACACATCGATGGCGTGCTTCGTGCGGACACCCTGCACGGTGTGATCTGTGGTTGCATCCAGCCCGAGCCTGCGGAAAAACTCGGCGACCTCTAACTGATATTCCTGCCACTTGTTCGCCATAACGCTGCTCCAGCTCGTTAGCTTTCGACGTCCAAATAGGGATCCGAGAGAATCTTGCCAACGACCGTTCCGGGAGCGAAGGTCGAACCCGGCTCCGCGAGCAGCTCAATGATCACGCCGTCTGCGGGGCTAGGAATCTCGGAATCCACCATATCCGTCGAGACCTCATAGATGGGTTGATCGTATTCGACCCTCGAACCGACCGAACACATCCAACGGGTCAGCGTTATCGTCGACACGTTCTCACCAAATTCAGGAGCGACGATCGCGGTGACGTCTGCTTCCATGATTGTCTCCTCATCCTCGTCAAGCAATTCGCCGCTCTCTAACGACGGAGGATTCGGTAACGGTTCGATCTGGAGATGCATCGCCATTAAAGCTTTGGGATCGAGGGTCGCTTTCACGCCGATGGCATTGAGCTGTTGAACCAGTTCGATGCGAGCCTGAATCTCACGGACTCTCGCAACGCCGGCTTCCGCCTCAGCCCGTTCCGCATCGGCTTCTTCATGCCGTGTCCTTGCTTCCAGTGTGCGTTTCTTGAGTTCGGCATCTATGCGGCTATTCTCAGCTTGAGCGTACGAAGCCTGTGCTTGAGCGTGCTGTATGCTCGTTGCGCCATCTGCTGCTCGCCAGAGCATGTCGGGAGCCTCGTCAACCTTCTCTCCGATCTTTGCGTGGTCACGATTGTAGGCGTCGATTTTCTTGATGCCGCCTCTAAACAGTTCTCCGACGAACCCTGCCCAATCTTCGGCAAACTGCGGGGTAATACGCACGAGCAGGCGGCGTAAAAGACCCGGTCCCCCGCTACGCATGGACCTCCTCTGTCACGGCCTCTTGTGACTCAAACTCCGCCGATAAACCGACGCCGCCGCAATGTCGGAAATAGTTCGCCAAGGCCGTCAGTGTGGCTTCAACTTGATCTCCGGACAGACTTGGATCGAAGGTGACAACGATCACGGACTCGTCGCTCGTGGAATTGGATTTTATCGTCATAGCATCGCCTTGAACGACATACAAAGAGTATATGCTGCCGTAGCCTGTTCCCTCCGGCACCGCATCGCCTGGCACCTCAAGAGCGTCGGATACCTCGCCGAGTTCATCCAGAAGTTCCTCGGCCACCAAAGCATCCAGACCACCATGGACACGTACGGCACGCTCAGCCTCAACGAAGTGCAAGCGATGATCGCCAGAAGACCGGCCATTATTCACTGATAGGAGACGCAAGGAGTGCCCGCATAGAGTTGTAGCGGCAATACCGTCTTCCCTTCTTGAACCAGTTGGCAGTACCGCGACGAAAAGAAGTGATCATCCCAGGTAACGGGAGCGGAACTCCTAACTTTCTCCATTCATGATGGTAGACTTCCGTCATGGTCAGCGGAGGCCAACTGGAAGAGGACGTTTATGAGTGTCTCTCTGCCCTCTTGAGCAACGGCCTTCTGGCGCTTGACCCGGGATGCACCAAAATATTTAGGGGCAAGTCTTACTTTTCGAGAGAACGAGAATCACTTATTCAAGTCGACGTCTCATTGGAAGTCACGTTACCAGGAACAACTGATCCCTTCTTCATTTGGGTCTGGGAATGCAAAGAATACGGCAAGCGGGTGCCTGTCGATGACGTTGAAGAGTTTGATTCTAAACTCCAACAAATTGGCGCGAACAACACCAAAGGAACGCTGGTGACCTGCAGCGGGTTCCAGCGCGCCGCTATCCACTACGCGCGAAACAGGAAAATCGGGTTAGCGAGGTATGTCCGTCGCGACAAGATACTGGTAGGGGTGCTCCATTCCATTCATGATTACGAGTCTTTTGTCCTAGAGGAGATTGCAATGGAAGGATTCGGCCAGCGGGTCCATCCTGGACAATCAGATTTAGGCCTTGCCGGAGTCGATCTAGCTGGCGGTTTGACGACTGCCCAAACACTTGGCCACTACATCGCAGTTGAACTCTTTAACCTTCTCCCGGCACGTACAGTAGAAGCTTGCGATTGTTGTCTGCAGCGCCCTCCTAGCAATTCGCTCGAAGAAAAGTTCCTGCTCTTTTCAGATCGGAACGCCGCGGAAGACGAGAGCCCACAAGCAGCGTTCGCCGGTATACCGTTCTGTTGGCGCTTTTGGTTTTGCAACGATTGCTTTCCTCTATTTCAGCGCCGAAGAGCGAGGACCTCCGTCACACTGACATTCGTAGCTGGCATAGTGCCGATTCTCGCAGCGTGGTGGTTCAGCTCATGGTGGTTTCTCTTAGGCCTTCTCGCCTTCCCCTTGCCCCTCATAATTCACGACCGCCTTGCACACCGGGCGCAGGAACAACTGAAGTCGCGAATGACCTGGCTGCCACCTCACACGCAACGCGCGATTACAAAATCACCGTGGACTGGACTCTTGATCTCTTTGCTAAAGCCAACCGTGACATTACCGGCAGCGTGGGTGATCACGGATGAAAATCGATTTCGCCGAGACTGATTGTTCAACAATCGTCCTAATCTGGGGCACCCGCGCGGGCGGCGAGGTCCCATCGAGAAGCACTCCGATCAAAGGCGGTCGGGTATTGTGTAACGAGCACAATCAGGGGAGATTTTCATCTCGTCCTTTCACGTTGATCAACGGGGGTGGTATACATAGCTATTTCCACATGTCATGATCTCCAGAAAAGAAGATGCTACCTCCGAAGAAGGTGTCGGCTGGCTGAGATACGCCGTAGCCGCCCGATTGGGCTGGATCTTTAGGGAGCAGCCCAATCAAGACAAGGGAGTAGACGCTCAAATCGAGGAGGTGGCGAACGGGCGCGCCACCGGTCGATTGATCGGCCTCCAAATCAAATCGGGCATCTCCTGGTTCAAACGCAAGACGAGATCGGGTTTTATCTACAGCGGCGACTTAGAACACCTGACCTACTGGCAGGGCCACAGCCTCCCTATCCTAATCGTGCTTTTCGATCCGATTTCGGCCGAAGCATATTGGCAGTGGGTCTCGGACGACCATGTCAGGCTGACCGATAAAGGGTGGACGCTCGTCATTCCATATACGCAGACGATCAGCAAGAAGACAGCAACAGTGTGGCACCAGCTTTGCCTGCCGGAAACGGCCAAGCGATTTCTTCGCCGCAAAAATCGATTCGAGGAGATCGCCGATGCATTCTCGACGAATCCAGAACGACGGCAGACGCTGATCTATGAAGCATTAAGCCTCAGTCGGCACAGCATCTGCCTCTCGACGCCCTACATAAGCTCAGATATTCTATCGGTGTTGGACTACGTTGCGATCAAGTGTCCTGTTCGCGTCGTAATAGGGAGCAAACAACCTGACGACGTGTGGAACCTACTCCGCACTCGGTCCCGACCGGGTTTTGACGTTCGCGTTGCCCGGAATCTACATCTCAAAGTTTCTGTGTTCGACAGCCTCTTTCTGATAATCGGTTCCGCGAACTTAACTTCCATAGGTATCACCCGCCCAGTCGAAGGGTTCGTTGAGGTTGACGAATCAAAGACGCAGCATGCACTCGAAAGCTTCTTCGATGTGTGGAACGACAGTCTGGACGTGAAAGCCTTTCTGTAACGTTTCCCGAGCCGATGATTTTGCGGCACCTGCCGGGCAAGGGCACCCCTTCGTTTTGTCGGGTCCATAAAAAAGAGCCTCGACCCGACGAGTAGCCGCCGAACGCCGTCATAATCGCGAAAAAATCTCGCTTGCTCTACTCCCCGAACCTGAGCCATGAATGTGACGACCGCTAACAGCCCATAAGGAGGGTTATGGTATCTTCCCGCGATTCTCACATCATCGAACTCTGGCTCCAACGCCAAGCCAGCCCGCATACCCGGGGGTGCTACCGGCGGGACGCCGCTCGGCTCCTCGACTCTGTGTCTAAGCCCTTGAACCGTTTGACTTTGGGGGACCTTCAGAGCTTTGCGCAATCGCTGGTTGAGGACGGCCTGGCACCTATCTCGCGCGCTCGCACGCTGGCAGCGGTCAAGAGCCTGTTCGGGTTTTGCCAGCGGATGCGCTATGTTCCCTCGAACCCCGCCGCCGAACTGGCGCTGCCCTGCTACGAGAAGCGGCTGGCGGAGCGGATTGTCTGCGAGGACGACGTTCGCAGGCTGATGGAAACGGACGCAAAACCGCGCGATAAAGTCCTAATCCGGATGCTTTATGCCGCCGGATTGCGAGTTTCGGAGGCTTGCGGGCTGCTTTGGCGCAATGTGCGCCCGAGAGGGGACACTGGCCAGATTACCGTGTTCGGAAAGAACGGCCGCACGCGGTCCATTGCTTTGACCACGCTGCTGTGGTCGGAATTGACTGCCCTCCGGGGAATCGCTGGCGCGGAGGCGCCCGTTTTCCCCTCCCGAAGCGGGAAGTCGCTGGATCGCGGGCGCATCCGCGTAATCGTGCGCCAGGCAGCCAAGCGAGCCGGGGTTGCCGACGCTGTTAGCCCCCACTGGCTCCGCCACGCCCACGCCTCGCACGCTCTTGACCACGGCGCGCCGATCCACCTCGTCCAGGCCACGCTCGGCCACAGCTCCGTGGCCACCACTAGCAGCTACCTGCACGCCCGCCCGGGCGACTCCAGCGCCCGCTTCCTCGACTTGGAAAGATTCTCGCCGGAACCGAGTCGAATCCGCTTGCCTTTGTTTCCCACCGGAGTGATGAATGTCACGACCGCTAAATACAAGCGGCCAAAGGAGAAAACAATCATGGCAACGTTTACAATCGACTCAGACAACAACATCACTGCCCACGCCGCCCTCCCCGCGGGTGCCGACAAAACACAATCGTTCTCAAACCCGAAGGAACTGGCCGCGCTCACAGCAGACTGGCCTGCCACGCGGCTGGTAGATACCTGGAACAGCTTCGCAGGCGTCGCGCCATTCGACGACCTGAAACCGATCAAGAAGTTTACCAACCGGAAGGCGGCCGTGGCGCGGATCTGGGCGGCTGTCGCGCGCCTGTCCCCCGACGCTGCGCAGCCGGCGCCCGACCTCGCGCCCGCCAAGGGGAAGGGGAAGAAGTCCCCGACCAAGGGTTCCCGGCCCGCCCGGGCGCCAAAGGGCGCGACTGAATCGCGTAGCAACAAGAAAGCAGAGGTCATCGCACTGATGAAGCGCGCCAAGGGCGTAACCCTGGCCGAGATCGTGGAAGCAACAGGCTGGCAGAAGCACACCATTCGCGGCTTCGTCAGCATCCTGGGGAGCAAGGGCGGGCAGAAGATCGAATCCTCGAAGGACGCCGCTGGGGAGCGCAGCTACCACATCGCGAAATAGGCCGAATGTAGCACGCGGCCTACATTTCTGGCTTCCCAACGCCGCTCCGGTTCTCGCCGGGGCGGCGTTGCTGCGTTCGGGCAACGTTCAGTTTCCGCCGTTGCGTCGCTCCAAAACATTTCAGGAATAAATGTCTCAAGGGAGACAGGATAAAACGGCCACCGCTGGCGCAGAAACGCGCTCAGGCGCGTCCACCAGTCGGTTTTAGGGAAATGGTGTCGACGAAGGAGGTCAGTGGGTTTTTCCCGCTTACGTCCGTAAAGCCACGGGACGCCGGCCACGGATTCCGGCCGGTTTGCGGCTCATCGCCGCGTCTGACTTCAATGTGTAAACTCCGATGTCCGATGATGTGCCATGGCTTGTAGTGCAAAAACTAGATAGAGTTACGAAATCCCTTGGGTGCTGTAAGCTGATTAAATGTCTCCCACCCTGCCACTTCAGGTTGACGCAGCGGTTTTCATTGCGCTAGAAGACGAGTTCAAGTGGTTTCAGGAGATCTTCAACGGGCCTATCACCACAACTCAGCACGGACCCCACTTCTTCTACCGTCTACAGCACAAAGATGGTGAGGGAGCGCCATACGATCTCGTCCTCGTGCTCGGTGGCGCGATGGGCGGCACGACAGCCGCGGTCACCACAACGCACCTTCTCCAATGGTTCAAGCCGCGCACCATGGTGAACATCGGTATCGCTGGCGGCTTAAAGGACGTTCGCCTCGGTGACGTAGTCGTTCCCACCCAGGTCAGCGCCTACATTGAGAACTCTAAGGCAGTACCTTCGGGGGAATCATTTGACTTCGAACTCGGAGGTGAAGTGTACCGGTGTCCCTTTAGCTTGGTTAATGCGATGCGGAACTTTCCAATCGCTTACAAGTCCGCAAATGAGCAGTGGCGAGCAGATTGCGTTTTGGATCAACACTCCATCTTTGAAGCGAAGGAGCTTGACGATTTGGAAAGAAATGACGCGCTGGACGCTGACGCGCGGAGACGGGATGCGAGATTTAGTCGCGATCCGACCTTAAAGATTGGTCACCTGGCCTCGGGTCCGACAGTCGTAGCAGCAGAGTCTTTTGTAGCCTGGCTAAAACGACACGACAGAACATACTTAGGAGTGGAAATGGAAGCCGCAGGTATGTTCGCCGCCGCCTCAAGTGTTGCCGACGAACCCGATACACTCGTGATTCGCGGAATCTCCGATTTTTCGGATGAGCAGAAAAGCGAATTGCAGCGCAAATTCAAGGATCGTTTCCGGCGATACGCGATGCGCAATGCTACGCGGCTATTCTCCTCACTGCTCGATAACAATCTTGTTCCACGATGGAGCGATGATCCGGGTCAACTGGAATCCACAAATCGAACTGCATCACTCCGCGCTGAAGCAAAGGAACGCGTAGACGCAGGTGATATGTTGCTTTACTCGGCTACCGATCCCCTAGCCATCGAGGTCGCACCTGTGAATCCCCGATACAACGACGACATGCGCGAACTGCGAACGAATAAGTATGTGCCAGATGCCATTGTCAACCGTCGCACTATTGTTGTCGCGGTCGGTCGAGAGTGGGTGCAGGATCTCGTTGACAGGCCGGTCGCCGCATGGATTCGAGATGCAGTGGAACAATATTTGGGTTTGCATTCCCCCGACCTGTTTCGGAGATGCTTGGTACTCGGGGATGTGTCTGCCGACGCTGTTGGAGTCGGAAGAGCCGGTGGCCTCATATCGGTTGGAGGGCCAAGTGTTAACCGAGCGACTCTGAGAATTACCTCGAGTGGGCCAGTGCGCCAACTCCGAGGCGGCGGCTCTATGTGCTTTGTGGGCGATGGGATTCCGCAAGTTGCTCTCTGGGGTAAGGGGCCGGAGGGTACACGTTCGGCGGTCAGCGACTATATGTGGCATCAAGACGGCCTAGTTGAGTTCGTGCGACTGTGTTCGCCGGAGGATACCGCGGCGGTGACGATCTCAGCCCCAAAGCACGATCAGGAGGTGGGGAAGTCGCTAACGGTGGAGGGTACAGCGAAAGTCGTGCCTCGAGAATTGCGATTGTGGCTAGCGACCGTAACTAACGATGGCAATTTACATCCTCACGGTTCCGAGCTTGAGGTTGCGTCGGGCCGATGGTCCGGCCTAGTTCACTTGGGAGCGGAAAAAGATCCGCTGCCGATGTTTTTTAAGATTAAGGTCATAGGTGTTTCGGAGGAGACATCCAAACAACTCACTTCTTATCTCCAGGGCTCGCGCTCTAGTGGGCATTACACTGGCGCCGGCGGCACTCCACATCGCGTGCTAGCCACCGTGAAGGTGAAGCGTGCTTCTTGAGATGGCGTAACAGTGGTTTGCCGGTCATGCGGCATTAGAGTTGCCATAAACGTTCGAGAAAACTAATCCCGTGATGTCGCAGCCACGCAAGCCGGGGCGCACGGAAAGATTCCCCGCTCCGGTGACTCTGTACACGAGCAATCGGAATCGGTTATAAAGAAAAGAGGGCCGGTTCGACTGGCGAGCGCAAAGCGCACCCACCGAAAGATCCAACACGTGGTTTTTTGGAGGTTATGCGTGCACATCGAACTCTGGCCGATTGATCGCCCGAAGCCTTATTCCAAAAATGCCAGGAAGTGGAACGCGGCGGCTGTAGCCAAGGTCGCGTCCAGCATCCGCGAGTACGGTTTCCGTCAGCCCATCGTAGTCGATGTCCACGGCGTGATCGTCATCGGGCACCTGAGACAAGCGGCCGCGCGGTCCCTGGGATTGACAGAAGTGCCCGTGCACGTTGCGCGGGACCTCACACCGGTGCAGATCCGCGGCCTCCGCCTAGCTGACAACCGCACAAACCAGGAGGCATTCTGGGATGAGGATCTGCTTGGGCCTGAGCTGGCGGATCTGGAGGCGCTCGGGTTCGATCTCGGACTGACTGGCTTTGACGTTCACGAACTCGACAAGCTCCTCCGCGATCCGCTCGATGAAGAAAGAGCGGAACAGGCGCCACCGCTGCCGGATGTCGCCGCGACGAAGCCCGGAGACTTGTGGCTCCTTGGAGATCACCGGCTGTTGTGCGGAGATGCTACCAAGCCGGAGACGGTCGCGACGCTGATGGGGAAGCACAAGCCGAAGTTGCTGGTGACCGATCCACCCTACGGCATCGAGCTGGACTCTGAATGGAGAGACAGAGCGGGCCTGAACAAGCACGGGCCGGCGGAGGCGAGTTACATGAAGCACCGTACCGAAGGCCACACCCAGACTTCGATCTCCGGCGACACGCGCGCTGACTGGTCGGAAGCGTTCGCGCTCGTGCCCAGTCTCCAAGTGGGCTATGTTTGGCACGCTTCGAAATTCACGCGGGAAGTTCTCGATGGTTTGCTGCGGATCGGCTTCCTGCATCATCAACAAATTATTTGGCATAAGGGCAGGGCGGTTCTCACGCGGACGCCGTATTGGTTCGCCCACGAACCGGCATGGTTCGTTCGGAAAAAGAACGCGCCATGGTACGGCAAGGCCGGTGAAAACTCCACCGTTTGGGAAGTCGCGTCGCCAAAATTCATCATGGGCGGCAGCGACGAGGAGAAATTCGATCATCCCACCCAGAAGCCGCTTGAACTTATGCGGCGGCCAATACTAAATCACACTCATCGCGGAGAGTTCGTTTACGATGCATTCCTGGGCAGCGGAACGACGCTTATGGCCGCCGAACTGACCGAACGGATCTGTCTCGGTCTAGAGCTCGATCCGAAATATTGCGACGTGATTCTAACCCGGTGGGAGACGTTCACCGGCAGGCACGCTACGCTCGAGGCCGACGGCCGAACGTTCGAGCAGGTCAAAACTGAGAGGATTCAGGTGGCCGCATGAATCGATCGCTGCCGCCGCGAGATCGCGGAAGTCGAAGCGCAGCTTCTCAGCGGGTATCCCGACTTACAGGGACTGTGCCTGGCCTTATCGGACTGGAGTGCCGAGCTTCGTTTGCTTCAGCGAAAGGAGTAACGAATGGCGCGCCCTAAAGCCAAGATCGACATGGTGGAACTCGAAAAGTTGTGCGGGATGCAATGTACGGACCAGGAGATTGCAGCCTGGTTCGGCGTCTGCACCAGGACGATCGAGCGCCTTCGCAAGACCGCCAAATTCAGCGAAAGCATGGACCAAGCCAAGGCAAAAGGGCGTGTCTCGGTTCGCCGTAGCCTGTTCCGGCTCGCCGCCGCCGGCAACATTGCCGCCGCCATTTTCCTCGCGAAGAATGTGCTGGGCTACCGCGATGTTGTTCGAAACGAGCAAACCGGTCCTGAGGGTGGCCCGATTTCCATCGAGGTGCAGACGGATCTTTCGCAATTGACCGATGAGGAACTCAACCAGCTTCGGAGTATCGCGGAGAAGACAGGGCGCGATCCCCGGACGGCCAAGAATGAGGAGGGCTGAGTGGGAAATCCGATCCGAATAACAGAACTGCTGCAAAGACCGGGGCTCCGTTTTGAGATTGAACGCGAGCGCGCCGCGCGCAGTCTGCGTGAGTTCGTGCGCCAGGCATGGCACGTGATCGAGCCTTCGGCGCTTTTCGTTCCTGGCTTCCACATCGACGCGATCATCGACCACCTGGAAGCCGTGACGCGCGGAGACATTCGCAATCTTCTGATCAATGTCCCGCCCCGTCACATGAAGAGTCTACTGGTTTCGGTGTTCTGGCCCGCCTGGGAGTGGATTCGCTGGCCCGAGCGACGTTGGCTCCACAGCAGCTACGCGGCGACGCTCAGCATTCGGGATTCGGTAAAGTGCCGCCGGTTGATCGAGTCCCCGTGGTATCGGGCTCGGTGGGGCCACGTCTTCACGCTAACTGGCGATCAGAATGCCAAGACCCGCTTCGACAACAACCGTTCCGGCTATCGCCTATCCACTTCGGTCGGCGGCGCGGTAACAGGCGAGGGAGGAGACCGGATTGTTTGTGACGATCCGCACAACGTTGCCGACGTCGCTTCCGACGCGGTCCGAAAGAACGCCATCGACTGGTGGGACATAGCCATGTCGACGCGCGTGAACGACCCCAAGACCAGCGCGATGGTCATCGTGATGCAGCGCTGTCACCAGCGGGATCTGAGTGGCCACCTGCTGGAAAAGGGCAACTTCGAGCACCTATGTCTCCCAGCCGAGTACGAAGGGCCAGGGCGGGTGACGTCGATCGGTTTCTCCGATCCCCGGACGGAACATGGAGAATTGTTGTGGGGCGACCGGTTCGGCCCGCAGGAAATCGAAGACTTGAAGATCAGTCTCGGCACCTACGGCGCAGCCGGGCAACTCCAGCAGCGGCCGTCGCCGGCTGGTGGGGGTATCTTCAAACGGCATTGGTTCCGTTACTTCCAACCGCGCGGGATGAATCTGCCACCCGTTGAGGTCCGACTCCCCGATGGAACGCTGACGTTGATTCCGGCGATCGAGGCGCCGTATCACGCTGATGAGCAGGCACAATCCTGGGATTGCACCTTCAAGGATCTCGATACTTCGGATTACGTGGTTGGCCAGCTATGGGCACGAGTCGGTCCACACTTTCTGCTGGGCGACCAATTTCGCGCCCGAACTGACTGCCCGGGGACGGTCAAGGCAATTCACGCAATGACAGATAAGTGGAGGGGCACGATGGCGATCCTCATTGAGGACAAGGCCAACGGCTCCGCAGTTATTCAGATGCTTTCGCACGAGATTCCCGGTCTTCTGCCGGTAAACCCCCAGGGCGGCAAGATTGCGCGGGCGCAAGCCGTCAGCCCGTTAATCGAGGCTGGGAACATCTACTTGCCGCACCCGGCATGGGCGCCCTGGGTGAATGACTTCATAGAAGAATGCGTTCAGTTCCCGAACGGCGCGCACGATGACCAAGTCGATGCCATGACCCAAGCGCTCCTGCGCTGGCACGAGGTTCCCAAGCAGCAAACGTACGTTTCTTACTGCGATATCGTTCGGATCAGCCCGATTTAGAGGGGCGACTTTGCTGCGCTTGAGTGAAGCTGCGCGTTTCCGGGCGCGGCAACGTGCCCGGGGTGACGCCGTTCCAGCGGAAACAGATGGGTGGATGCCGGCATCGAGGCGGCCGGGCATAGTCGGGCTAAGTCGCCTGCCGACTTCACTTTAGCCGCTCGGAGCCATCAAGAAGCGTACTCGAAGCGCAGGCAGAGCCTTAAAGCTGCTTAATCGGTCTGGCGTCTCGCAGTGGTCCCGTCCCAGTGATAAAGTCTTCCCGCATGATCGGAAGTCCAAAGGCCGGAAAATTCATGATTGTGCCCAAAACCTGGAGTTGTACTGTGGAAATCAACCTGATGTCCGCATCGGGACTAACAGCCGGCGAAGAGTCGCCCGCATTAGTTATTGTGATGTTGGCTTCCATCATTTTTCCTCCTCCCACACCTGCCGCACCAGCTCTTGCTTGAGCGCTTCCTGTGGTCCAGCTTGGGTTATGAACTGAACTCGGCTAACGGCAAGCTCAGTTTTGAAAACATCCGCCCGGGCCACCGACTCCACATAAGCGCCCAAAATCGGGTCCAGTTTGGTGCTTGGCTTCGGAGGGGCACCTACCGCCGATTGTAGCATCGGATGCATCCCACCAGGTCCGGGAAGCATGCCCTGTGTCGGTCCAGTAGGCGCGGATGGCGCCGGCGACGTGCTGCTGGCTTCTTTCAATTCGAGCTCGCGAAGGGGACTGAACGGTTCCCTGAGCTTCAGGTCGCTTTCATACTCAAGATACAGATTCCACATGGCCAACTCTACATTCGAAGGGGGCGTCACTACCTTAAGTTTGAGGTCCGTTTTGGCCTCTAGGCGATTGATTGGATGCCCATGGTAGAACAAATTGGATTTCAAGCTGTCGATGAGTAATTCAATTTCGTGATCTTGTGACTCCTTTGGCATGTGGAGCTTAAGGAGCTTTCGAGCTATCAGCCGCGATTGGTGGTGGGATCTCTGCACATTTCCCAGCGCGAGCGGATGGATCTTATCCGTCAGAGCGGTAAGAGCCTTAACCAACTCATCTTCATGCGTTATTCCTACGTCCTCCTTGACAAGCTTAAAGAAAGCGGTCACGTCCTCGACGCTAATACGGGCTGGTTGTCCGGGCGCGAACGGATGCGGCGGATTGAAAATGTTGGCAACCGAAGGATCGATCGGCCCCAAACATCCCATCTTGTGCATCACAATTTCGTCTGCCCCAAGGGCTATGAGCGTTGCGGCGCTGAAGGCGTGATGTGGTACCAGCACGGCGAATTTTTTCGTGTATTGACGGATGAGACTGACAATGCGCCAGGGAGCGGTCCCAGAACCACCATTGCTGTGGATAAACAAATCGACGCCATTTTTGGTGGCGTCGCGGTTTGCTTCAAGATGATCGTATATCAGCCTTACGGCATCGTCACCGATTTGAATTTCCTGATTTTCACGGGTCGATGTGACGTAGGCGATGACCAGTCTATCGCCGCGGGTCGTCTGCAGCTTTTCAATTAGGTCTTTGCGCGATGTTCGCGGCATGCGGTTTCAAACTCTCTAGGTTCCAGAGTCCGAATATTATCACAACGATGCGTACGTGGATTTATCGGCATTCGTGGCCGCGCTCTTTAGGATCGGGCACATCAGATCACCGGGCAGCCGCCACCGTTTGCTGCACCACCGCTGTATCCAGTCGACACATTCAGAGGTAGTGTACTCGCCGCGGTGTAGCTTGCCGGGGCCAACATCCCGGTCTACCCGCGATCGCCCAGGTCACCAATTCGCATTTCCGGCTCGGTAAAGCCAGTATTCTAAAGTAGTCACCGAATCATGCCCGCCTTTCGATCCATTCCCGAGCAGGGCCAGCTCGCCGAGGTTCGTCGCCGCAGATACATGGTCAGCGACGTGCGACGCAGTGCCACGCCCCAAGGCGCGATTGATGTCTCTCCTCCACAACATCTCGTTTCTCTGGTTTCAATCGAAGACGACGCACTCGGCGAGGAACTGCAGGTCATCTGGGAACTGGAGCCCGCAGCCCGGGCATTCGACAAGATGGAGTTGCCCGCTCCGAAAGGTTTCGATTCGCCGGCCCGACTCGATGCGTTCCTCGACGCGGTGCGCTGGGGCGCAGCTTCGATCGCCGACACGAAGTTGATCCAGGCGCCTTTCTATAGCGGTATCGAGATCGAACCTTATCAGCTCGATCCCGTGGTTCGCGCCGTACAAATGCCGCGCGTCAGTCTGCTCGTGGCAGATGATGTGGGACTGGGGAAGACGATTGAAGCCGGCCTGGTTGTGCGCGAGCTCATGTTGCGCCACCGCGCCCGGCGCATTCTGGTTGTCTGCCCGTCAACGCTGCAAATCAAATGGCGGGATGAGATGCTCGAAAAATTCGGCCTCGAGTTTCACGTCGTGAATACCGCTCTCATTCGCCAACTCCGGCGCGACCGGGGTCTCCACGCCAATCCGTGGACTCATTTCCCGCGTCTCATCACATCGATGGATTACCTGAAGCGTGAAACACCGCTGCGATTGTTTCGCGAATCCGTCGCACGGACAGAAAAGACCGCCGGACTCCGGGAGTTCGACATTCTGATCGTTGATGAAGCTCATAATGCGGCTCCCATCGCGACCGGAGGATACGCACTCGATTCGCAGCGGACTCAGGCCATTCGCGAGATCAGTTCGCATTTTGAGCACAAATTGTTTCTGACGGCGACTCCCCACAACGGCTACCGCGAGAGCTTTTCCGCTCTCCTCGAACTCCTCGACGATCAACGGTTCGCTCGCGGCGTTTCGCCCGATCCGCTCCAATTGCGCGCCATCATGGTTCGCCGCCTCAAATCTGAGATCAAGAACTGGGACGGCAGCGACAAGTTTGCCAAACGCGAGCTTGAACCGATCGAGGTCGATTACCCCGACGAAGAAAAACATGTTCACGCCCTGCTCGCCGAATATGTGCAATTGCGGATGAGCGGGTACCGCGACAACACCGAGAAGTTCGCCACCGAATTTGTGCTGAAGCTCCTGAAGAAGCGGTTGTTTTCTTCCCCGCAGGCATTCCTCACGACACTCGAAAAGCATCGCGAGAGCCTGCGCCGTTCCGCGCGAGCACAAGCGTCGCGGCCTGCTCAACGCTTTCTGGCCCAAGTTTTCGATCGCGCAGAAGACGAGCCCAGCGATGAGAGCGAAGAGGCGGAGGCCGCACAGGAAGCGCTCGATGCTGCAGCCCGCGCATTCCGGCCGGTCTCACAAGCTGAAAGCACGATCCTGGATCAGCTCCAGAAGTGGGCTGCCCGCGCCTCTGCCACCCTTGATGCGAAGGCGCACGAGCTTCTCGCTTGGATTGAAGCCAACCTGCGGCCCGGAGGCCAGTGGAACAACGAACGCGTCATCATTTTTACTGAGTATCGCGACACCCAGAAATGGCTGCACGGCGTTTTCGCCCACCGCGGACTGATCTCTGGCGGCCGTGTTGAACTCCTGCACGGCGCGCAAGATTCGGACGATCGCGAGCGCATCAAAGCGGCGTTCCAATACGATCCCAACGAATCGCCGGTCCGCATCCTGCTCGCCACAGACTCGGCGAGCGAAGGTATCGACCTGCAGCGCCATTGTCATCAACTCATTCATTACGAGATCCCGTGGAACCCCAACCGGCTGGAGCAGCGCAACGGCCGCGTCGATCGTCATGGCCAGCATGCGTCGAAGGTGCTCGTTTACCATTTCGTGGCCTCGGGATTTCGTGAAGAGGTGGCTCCCACCGAAGGTTCGGGCAGTTCCCTCGCCGCCGATCTAGAGTTCTTGTATCGCGCTGCCAAGAAGGTTCAGCAGATCCGGGAGGATCTCGGCAAAGTTGGGCCGGTGATCGCGGAGCAAGTCGAAGAGGCCATGCTCGGGAGGCGCCGGGTCCTGGATACCGGGAAGGCCGAGCGAGACAACGAGCCCGTCAAGCGCCTTCTTCGCTTTGAGCAGAACGTTCGTGAACAAACCGAGCGATTAACGAAACAGCTTGACGAAACGCGTCGCGATCTCCACCTTTCTCCGGCGAATATCGAAGCGGTGGTTCAAATCGCCCTCGACCTTGCGCGCCAGCCAAAGCTGATACCAGCAGCGATGGAAGGCGTCCCGCGCGCTTATCGAGTCCCCAACTTCATTGATCCGAGCTGGCAGAAATGCCGCGTGGGTCTCGAACATCCGCACACTCACGAAGAGCGTCCCATTACATTTGACCCGGATGCTGCTAAGGACCGTGACGATATCGTTCTCGCGCACTTGAATCACCGGCTGGTCGAGCGATGCCTGCGGCTTCTCCGTGCAGAAGTCTGGGCGCCCGACGACCGGCAGAGTATCCATCGCGTTACGGCTCGCCTTGTTCCACACTCGGCGCTGCGTGCGCCCGCCGTCCTCGCACATGCCCGTCTGACTGTAGTATCCGGCGACAGCCAGCGGCTGCACGAAGAGTTGATCGCCGCCGGTGGAGTCGTGACTGAGGGGAAGCTGGACCGGCTCAATGTGTCGCAAATTGCGGATCTGCTTGTCGCGCAGACCGATCGCGAGGCCCCCGAGTCAATCAGGCTGCGGCTGGCGGAACTTTGGCCGAAACTGGTGAAGCCCCTGCAGTCCGCTCTTGATGTGCGCGCTAGAGACCGCGCCCAGTCAATCCAGCGACAACTCGCGGAGCGCGCCGAGAGCGAGGTCGTCAAAATTCAAACGATCTTAGCAGAACTGGAGCGAACCATTCGTGCCGAATTGAACGACCCTCATCAGCTCGAATTATTCGGGACATACACCGAGATGGAGCGTGAGCAAGCCCGCCGCAACCGGGATTTCCTCACGGATCGCCTGCGCAAAATCCCGGCCGATCTCGTGCTGGAGATTGAAACCATTCGCAAGCGCTACGCTGATCCCGAGCCTCGCCTTTTCCCGGTGGCGGTTACATTCCTTGTGCCCGAGGGCTTGAAATAAATGAGCGCCGCGAGCGAATACGCCGAATTGCTCAAACTCATCGAGATTACTGGTCCTTTCGTCAGTCTGCCGGTTTACAAGGAGGTCTTCCCGCAGGGCCTCGTAAAGGACGATACCGGCGCCACAAGCGGCCTGCGCGAAACGTATGACGAATGGCGCTCAACGCCGGAGGACGGTACCCTCGTTTCGCCTCACCAGCGCGAGTGGATTCGGGCGGTACTCCGCGGCACTCTCAGCTGGCCGGACGAGATGCTGGTCGAACACAACGCGATTCCCCAATCGCTCGCGGCTACGATCCCGCAGCATCAGGAGACCCTGCGGCCTGACCTCGTACTCATGGATGGGAACTCGCCCCGCCTGCTGATTCAGCTCCTGCCGCCCGGACAAGATCCGGACCGGCGTCCTCCAGGCACAACCTGGAATGCATCCTGCGTTTCGCGTATGGCGGAACTGCTCGCCACCACTGGAGTGCCGCTGGGTCTGCTCACGAATGGCGAGCGCTGGACGTTGGTGTACGCCGAAAGGCAGCAGCCTACTGGCACCGCGGAATGGCGCGCTGAGCTGTGGTTTGAAGAGCGGCTCACGTTGCGGGCGTTTCGCGACCTTCTGGGCGTCGAGAGCTTCTGCAATCGCCCAGCCGAGCAGACCCTGGCCGCGCTCTACCGCCGGAGTCTCGATAATCAGCAGGAAGTATCCACCACCCTCGGCCGCCAGGTCCGCCGCGCCGTGGAGCTTTTCATACGCGCGCTGGATCGAGCGGACCGCGAACATCACGGCTCTCTCTTGAAACACGTCGCCGAGGAGACCATCTACGAGGCATCGCTCTCCCTCATGATGCGGCTGGTTTTCCTCCTGTTCGCCGACGAGCGTGACCTTTTGCCGGTTTCGAATCCTGTCTACCGCGATTACTATGCCGTTTCGACGATGCATACTCGCCTCCGGGAGGATTCAGATGCGCACGGCGAAGAGGTGCTCGAACACCGTTACGATGCCTTTCCTCGGCTCCTGGCGATCTTTCGCGCTGTCCACGGCGGCACGGATCACGATCAGTTCACTCTGCCGGCTTACGGTGGCCATCTCTTCGATCCAGACCGATATCCGTTCCTCGAAGGCCGCGCCGCTGGAACGGTCTGGCAAGAAACCGCTGCCCAGCCGGTTCCGATCAATAACCGCACGGTGCTCCATCTGCTCGAAGCACTCCAGTTCCTGGAGATGAAGGTCCCCGGTGGAGGCGTGGAAAAGCGCCGGGTCAGCTTCCGCGCGCTGGATATTGAGCAGATCGGGCACGTTTATGAAGGATTACTCGACCACACGGCGAAGCGCGCCCACGAACCGGTCCTCGGTCTTACTGGACCTGAAGAACCGGAAATCGCTCTGGCGAAACTCGAGGCGCGGCGGCACAAGGACGGGTTCATCGACTGGCTCGCAGATCAGACTGGCCGATCGGCAGCCGCTATCGAGAAAGCACTCCGGCAGGAACTGACCGTCGATACGGCTCGGTGGCCGCTCTGGGGCCGCGTCAAACCTTTCGCGGCCTTGGTCCGACTTGATGACAACCGCGACCCTTGCGTGATCCCGGAAGGCAGCATCTACGTCACCGTCGGAACGGCTAGGCGGCAATCCGGCACCCAGTACACGCCGCGTTCGTTGACTCGCGAAGTTGTGAAATACGCGCTGGAGCCAGTCTGCTACGAGGGGCCGGCGGAAGGCCTCCCTGCCGGCGAATGGAAATTGAAGGACGCCGGAAAACTTCTCGATCTCAAAATCTGCGATCCGGCCAGCGGCTCCGGCGCCTTTCTTGCCGAAGCTTGCCGCTATTTGTCGGATCGGCTGGTGGAAGCCTGGGACATGGCGGAACAGCGTCTCGGCCCCGGCGTGAAAATCACTCCATACGGCGATGCCTCGGTGGGGCAGCCGGATGAAGCGCTGCTGCCCGCGGATAAAGAGGAACGCGGGCTGATCGCGCGCCGGCTTGTCGCACAGCGTTGTCTCTATGGAGTCGATAAGAACCCTCTGGCGGCGGAAATGGCCAAGCTGTCGCTGTGGCTGCTGACGCTGGAGAAAGCCAAGCCGTTCACTTTCCTCGACCACGCGATCCGCTGCGGCGACTCGTTGCTGGGCGTCAATCTAAAGCAGCTCAAGTTCTACAATCTCTCGGGCGGCGGCAAAGAAGCGACCCATCTGATGTTTCTGACCGACGATTTGAGCTATGCTTCCGACCGGCGTGACGGCCTGTCGAAGCTCCAATACCGGCAAGAAGATCAGGAGCGGATGCTGAACGACGCGCTGGCACGAACTCGCCGCGCGCGGGCGGCGGCGGATTTGCTGATCGCCACAGCATTCGAAGCGAATCCTGAGAACCTCGCCCAGCAAGTCGCGATGGGCCTCGAGCAACAGGAGGCTGCCGCTCGTGCGGTCCTGGCAGACAAGCGGCCGTTCCACTGGCCCGTGGAGTTCCCGGAGGTGTTCGTTCACCGCGAGGGCTTCGACGCCATCATCGGGAATCCGCCGTTCGTAGGGGCGTCGAAGATCAGCGGATTCTTGGGGTCGGACTACCGGACGTACCTGGTCGACTATCCGGCTTACGGGATGCGTGGACTGGCGGATTATGTTGCGTACTTCTTCTTGTGCGCAGAGCGATTGCTTCGGCCTGGCGGGACAACTGGATTGATCGCGACCAAGAGTCTCGCTCAGGGCGACACATGTGAGGTCGGACTGGATCAAGTTGTCAAGCTTGGCATGTGCATATATCGCGCAATATCAAGCAGAAGATGGCCCGGCGAAGCCAAGCTACATGTCGCGTACGTCTGGATGCACAAAGGCGCGTGGTCAGGCTGCTTTGTGCTCGACGATCAACCGGCGCCGGGAATCACAAGTCATTTAACTCCAGTGAGGCCTCTTTCGGCGCTTCCTGATTTGGGTCCGCCTCATCCGCTCGTCGCAAATTCCGGAAAGTCCTTTGAAGGCACTAAGTTCATTGGAAAGGGCTTTTTGTTGAGCGTTGATCAAGGGCAGCAGATTTTGAAAGCGGATCCGCGCAATGAACGAGCTCTCTCGCGATGTCTCGGCGGAGAGGATATTACGGACCGATGGGATCAGTCGCCAAGTCGCTGGGTGATCAACTTTCACGATTGGCCGATTGAGAAGGCACGGGAATATCCCGATTGCTTTGAGATTGTGGAGCGCCTTGTTAAGCCCGAGCGAGAGAAGAATAACCGCAAGGTTTATCGAGACCGCTGGTGGCATTACGGTGAGAAGCGACCCGATTTGTATGCGACGATCGCCGGCCTTGATCGCGTCATCGTGGTCGTCCGCGTTAGCGCTTTTCATTCAGTGTCCTTTGCCCCGTCAGGAATTGTCTATTCGGATCGTTTGGTAGTGTTAGCGTTTGATCAGCCGAAGATGTTTGCCTTGCTCGCGTCGACCATCCACGACCTTTGGGCCCATCGACCCGGCTCAACCACACACGAAACAAGAAGTACGTACTTTCCGGAACGCAGCTTCGAGACGTTCCCGTTTCCTGAATCGGTGGAACCGCTACAGCAGAGCGGCGCACTATACGACAACCATAGACGGAACGTTATGGCGTCTCGACGGAACGGCATTACTGATACTTACAACTATTTCCACCGACCGGCCGAAAACGCCGAGGATATCCGTCAACTCCGCGCGCTTCACGTCGAGATGGATTACTCCGTCGCTACGGCCTATGGCTGGACCAGCCTAGATCTCGGCCATGGCTTCCATGAAACCAAGCAGGGCCTACGCTACACGATTTCCGAACCCGCGACACGCAAAATACTCGATTGGCTTCTCGCACTGAATCATGCCCGCCATGCGGAAGAAGAGGCGTCTCAGCCCCCCGTGAAACCGAAACGCACCGGCAAAAAGAAATCGACGGCCCAAAACACTCTATTCTGAAGATTCCGCACATGTCCACCCACGCGCTCCGCGAAGAGTTTCTGGATCTTGTTCGTCGGGATCTGCTCGGCCCGGCGGGAGGCGAGCGCGAAGCCATCACGGAGGACAACGTCCGGGATCGCTACCTGCTCGGCATGCTCGCGCCGGTGAAGCAATCCGACGAACCAACGCGCGAGCAACTCGACGAACTGGCCGAGGACGGCGACGATTCCCCGGAAGAGGGCTCGCCAGAGCCTGCCACGCCGGTTGCCCGCAGCATGATGCCTTCCACCTTTGGAATGAGTTTTTCACTCAATCCGGCCGCCACATCATTTGTGATTGAGGCGAGTTGGGGCCAGTATCTGCGCGATAAAGATGCGGCTGGGGAGAACGTCTGGGTACGGCATCCGCGCGGAGGCGAATCGAGGCCGATGCCGCTGCGGGAGGGATCTCTCGCCGGCTGGATTCCCGATGGCGATTGTCCCAATGTCGTGGTTAAGGGCAAGATTCGCAAGAGGCCGACTCACTGGAGCGTCACGCTGTTTTTGTGTAACGAGCAGGAAGAACAGCGTCCGAAGGACACTACGTGGCTCTTTCAGGCCGAGTTGAAGACGAGGGGAGAGTTGATCTGCCAGCAAGGGCGGGCTGTTCTCGCATCACTCGATTCTGAGGCGCGCATGGAGGACAGCATCAACGAGATGTTGTACCGGCGTAACCTGGCGTTCGCAATGGGCCATGGAGTTAGCGTCGATTGGACTCTGGCTGAGGGCCGGTGGGATCGCGCAACCGAGGTACGGACTTCGTCGAGCCCGCGGGAGACGGTTCGCGGCGTTGAAGCAGCCACTATTCAGGATCTTGTGGTCGACATGCAAGCGCTGGCGGCAGCATCGGATTCCGCCCTGGCCGCTTCACTGCAACCTTTATTAAAGAGCTATCGCCGGTGGATCGACGATCTCCAGTCCCGCCGGACGGCGGAGGCGGATCTTGCCGGATACAACGATGCCTCTCAGGAGGTGATCCGGCAAGCGGAGAACGCGTTGGGCCGAATTGAGGAGGGCCTGACGCTGCTCGAAACGAATGAGCACGCCCGCGACGCGTTCCGTTTCGCCAATCAAGCAATGGCATGGCAGCGCGTGCGCGGCGAGTGGATCAAGCAGAAGCGCACCAATCCGCAGCTCACATTCGACGAGATGAATGTTCCGAAGAACCGAAGCTGGCGCGCGTTTCAGCTCGCGTTCCTGTTGCTGAATCTCCCGGGATTGACACGTGTGGACCATCCTGACCGATCGACAAGCCCTCTCGCGGTGGCCGATCTGCTGTGGTTTCCCACCGGCGGCGGAAAGACGGAAGCGTATCTCGGTCTCGCTGCTTATACGCTGGCAATTCGCCGGATGCAGCCTGGATTAGGTGGGCGAGACGGAGAGAACGGCCTCGCGGTCATGATGCGGTATACGCTCAGGCTGCTCACCCTGCAACAGTTCCAGCGTGCGTCGTCGCTCATTTGCGCGTGCGAAGTGATCCGCAGAGGCGCCGAGCACAAATGGGGCAAGGTGCCGTTTCGGCTGGGCCTGTGGGTCGGTCGCAAGACGACGCCGAACAGCACGGCGCAGTCGCAGCAGGTTGTGGAGGCGATGCGATCCGGCAAAAGGCCGCCGGCGGGTGTGGGATCGCCACACCAGCTTACGGTCTGCCCCTGGTGCGGAACGGAGATCAAGGGAGGGGAGCACGTCCGCGTAGAAATGTACCCGGGCGGGCGTGCCCGGACCATTATTTCGTGCGGCGACAAACTCGGCCGCTGCGAATTTTCGCGCGCGAAATCGCCCGATGAAGGATTGCCGGTGGTCGTCGTCGATGAAGAAATCTATCGCCGGCCTCCGTCTATGTTGATCGCCACGGTGGACAAATTCGCGCAGATGGCTTGGACTGGGAAGGTTCAGACGTTATTCGGCGAAGTCACTGGTTTCTGCCCCCGCCACGGATTCCGGTCGCCGGAGTTGGAGGATGCCGACATGCACCAGGCGGGCGCAGGCCGTTCGGCGGTGCGGACGGAGCAGTGCCTAAAATTGAGGCCGCCTGATCTGATCATCCAGGATGAGCTGCACCTCATCAGCGGGCCGCTGGGAAGCCTGGTTGGGATTTATGAAGGCGCCATCGATCACCTGGCGACGTGGGAAGTGAACGGAGTAAAGGTGCGGCCGAAAGTGGTCGCATCGACGGCGACGGTGCGCCGTGCGCAGGGTCAGGTGAATGCGCTCTTTATGAGAGATGTGCGGGTGTTCCCACCGCCAGGGTTCGAGGCCGGCCATAACTTCTTTTCGCGGGAAGTTAACGTTGGCGAGAAGGCTCCAGGCCGACTGTATGTGGGGATCTGCGCGCCGGGCCGTCGCTTGAAAGCCGCACTCATTCGCGTATACGTGGCCGTGCTTGCAGCAGGCCAGACACTTTATGAGAAGTACGGTGATGCGGCCGATTCACTTTTGACCGCGGTCGGATACTTCAGTTCGCTGAGGGAGTTGGGAGGCATGCGCCGCCTGGTGGACGATGACGTTAGGAGCCGCCTGACGCAGATAGCCTCACGGGGACTGCGGCCCCGGAGACTGATGCTGCCGGACGCGGTCGAGGAGTTGACGTCTCGCGTTTCGGCGGTCGATATTCCGAAACTGCTCGACAAGATGTATCGGCGCTTCCCGCCGTTTGGACAGTACGCCCCGCCAGGGCAGCGTCCCGTCGACGTGTTATTGGCGACGAATATGCTTTCGGTGGGAATCGATGTGGGTCGCCTCGGGCTCATGGTGGTCGCGGGGCAGCCTAAATCGACCTCCGAGTACATTCAGGCGACCAGCCGCGTGGGGCGCGACTCGGCCGGCATCGTCTTCACCGTATACAACTGGGCCCGGCCGAGGGACCTTTCGCACTTTGAGAGTTTCCGAAATTATCACGCGACGTTTTATCGTCACGTGGAAGCGCTGAGCGTGACGCCGTATTCGGCGGGCGCGCTGGAACGGGCGCTGACCGGTGTTTTGGTGAGCGCCCTTCGACAGGGCGGGTCGGACTTGAACCCGAATTTGGGGGCTGGTCTGTTGACGGATATTCATCCACTGCTTTCCCAGGCGTGCGAGGCCCTGTCGCAGAGGGCCGCGCTCGCTGGGACGAGGCCCGGCCTTGAGGCGAATGTGCGGTCTGCGCTGCAGGACCGCGTCGATTCATGGATGTACAGAGTCCGGAATCGTCCCGGTGGGGTGAGATTGGGGTATGAAACCGCGCCAGACGGGACGACCATCGGTTTGTTGAAACAGCCGGGGGCATCGGGCTGGACGGAGTTTACGGTTCTGAACTCGCTGCGGGACGTGGAGCCCGAGGTGCCGCTGACGTTCAATGATGCGGGAATGGACACCATAGCTACGGGAGGGACGACCTAGTGCCAGGGGAGCGCGTCGGAGCGGTTCGACCCACCCAATTGCTCTCCATGTATGGCGTGGGCGCGACCGTGGATCTCCCCCAACTATCTGTAATGGTGATGGGCTTAGATGATTGGCCCGTGGCCAGGATGGAGGACATTGGAGAGGACCGCTTGCTGCATGTGGTCCGTCATGTCTTAGGACCACAGGTTCGGCATCTAAAGGCAGCTCCGCTCGCCGAAGATGAAGGATTGCTGGGTCGCAAGTTCGGGGCGGCACCAGGAGAGGGCGTACCCGTCGCGTCCTTTCCGCGGTGGTTGGTCTGCACTCATTGCCGGCTGCTCGCGCCGCTTGCGAGCGGGCTGTTTGACTTCAAAGGCGACGCATATCGTGCGGAAAGATCGCGATATCTTCACACGAACTGCATCCGACCGGGATCGCTTCGTCCGGAGGCGATTCCCGGTCGATTCCTGGTGGCTTGCGAACACGGACACATTGACGACTTCCCCTGGAACGAGTACCTCCATGGAGATCAAACTATTTGCCCCGGCCCACTAGAGTTGCGCGATGTCGGCGTGACCGGCGAGGCCATCGATGTCATGCTGAAGTGCCGCGCGTGCGAGAAAACGAGGCCAATGGCCCTGGCGTTTTCGGAGGACGGTCGCGCTAAATTACCTCCTTGCCGGGGTTGGCACCCGCATCTCCGCGTCGCTCCTGCGGAAGAATGTGGGCAGCAGGTCAGGCCCATGCTGCTCGGCGCCACCAACCAATGGTTTTCTAAAATCTATTCGGCCCTATCAATTCCAGTCTCCGCAGACCCGCTTGAGCAGATGGTGTCTCAGGATCTAACGAGTTTGTTTGATGGCGTAGAATCCGCGCGCGAAGCGGGTCTGGCCCGACGCGGACAGTCGCGATATGAAAGTTTCACCGACGAGCAAATCTGGGTTGCGATTCATAAACTGCGGAATGAGGATTCTGCGGATTCAGTCAGTCCGCAGGAATTGAAACTCCCGGAGTGGAGGCTGTTTTCAAAACCCGACCCAGCGAAAAACAATCGAGACCTTCAACTTCGAATCGTCCCGCCGCCGACCAAGTATGCACGTTGGATCGAGCAGGTTGTCCTGGTGGAGAAGCTCCGCGAAGTGCGAGTGTTGGTGGGCTTCACCCGACTCGAGGCGGCAGGGGACGACTCCCTTTCCCAATTGGCGCCTCTACGGCGAACCAAGCCGGACTGGGTTCCGGCTGCAGAAGTGCGAGGCGAGGGACTCTTCCTGCAAATCTCGGAGGATGCAATCGCGAGCTGGTTGAAACGCTGCGGGACGCTCGAGGCCCAATTCATCTCCGCCCATAGACGATGGCGGGAACAACGTAACCTCGACCCCAGCCTTGGCTATCCCGGGTTGCGTTACGTGTTGCTGCATTCGCTGTCGCATGCGTTGATTCGGCAGTTTTCGCTTGAGTGCGGCTACGCATCAGCGAGCCTGGGAGAACGGATTTACTCTGCGTCTCCTGATTCGGGTGAGGCAATGGCCGGGATTCTGATCTACACCGCTGCTCCCGATAGCGAGGGCACGCTTGGAGGGCTCGTTAGCCTTGGAGAAACTGAATCGCTGGAGCGGCATATCGAGCAGGCACTGGAGAGTCTGGAAATCTGCGCCTCCGATCCGTTGTGCGCCGAGACGCAGCCCGATCGCGTGTTCCTCGCCCTGCACGGATCGGCGTGCCACAATTGCCTATTTTTACCGGAGACCTCTTGCGAACGCGGGAACCGGTATCTGGATCGTTCTGTGTTGGTCGCGACGATCGAGCGGTCGGGCTACTCATTCATGAGCCTTTGACCTACCCTGGCCGGCCGAAAATTGGAGGTTGCGCCTACGCGGTTCTTGCTCTTTACGGTTTCAAGAATTGATAATGGCTTCTGGAGAAATCCACGGCCGCCGAGCCGCTGGCCTCATGAACTAGCGGTGCTACGGAGAACCTGATCCGTAGCCGGCGGCCGATTCCAAAAAATCAGGCGCGACAGGTGGCGGTGGCGGAACCACAACACGCTCATTTCCGGGCTCCACAGTCTCTCGGCGAGAATCCATTTCCGGCAGGCGACGAAAGGCGTGAGGCCTGGGAAGCCTTCTCCACGGGAGTGGTGGCTGCACTGGAGAGACTGATTTCGTCGCTCGACGAGATATGGGGAGTAACGGATGCGGCGACATACTCGGATTGGAGCAGTCGGTATGTGGAGCTACTTCCATCCGACACCTACAGGCTCGCCGAAGTTGCCCGCATCAGGGACGGCGACCAGAGCCAATGGATCTTTGGGCGCTTCACCAAGATAGCCACGGTGGCATTCGAAAAATTCATTTACGGACCCAATGACTTAGAGTTCGCGAAACTGATAGTGAGCCGATTAGCCGAAGCGCTCCGGGCGACACTCGGGAACGATTCCGGCGTTGATAGCCGGGTTGAAGCGTGGCGCAGTTCTCGAGTGCCAAATAAGGCGACGTTACGACGGTTGCATCGATTGCGTAAGGCTGATACAGCTCACGAGACCGAAGACGACCCAGATGAACCTGGGCGGCGGGATCGTGATCAGTTTCTGCGGGATGACGCAGACCTTAGCAAAGAGCCACAGCGTTTTCTCCGCGGCATCAGAAAGCAAAGGCTTAGCGCCATCAGTACGTTGTGGGCCGAGGCCGCGAGTGCCGTGGAAAAGGAACTTCCGAAGAACCGAGATCAGGTGATTTGTTGTTTGAAACCGTTAATCAGGAACTACGCGGTCGCTTTGTTCGATGCTCTGGCTCAAGCTCAGTCGCGCACACTCAGCCAGAGTGCCGCCCCGAAAAAATTCCGTGACTGGCTGAGGCTAAAATGCCTAAAAGCTGTCGTTGACGACAGTTGCGGGTACATGTCTTCGCAGTTCCCGATTGCAATCGGTCATCTAATTGGGCTCTTTGACGAAAATCATGCCCCGGAAACGTGGCGCGCACTTTGGAGCACATCGATTGCTTGGAATCCGTTTTCCGATGATGCCTGCCGTAAATCTCTAAAAAAATATGTAGCGACCCATTTGGAAGCTCGAAGCGTTCACTGGGAAGGGACGTTGGAAGTGACGCCGGCTTCCGCTGCCCGCAGCGGTAAAGTAGATGCCCAGGCAGAGCCTTGCGCGAAAAACTCTTCGGCGACAGTCCGCAAGCACGTTACTCAGAAGAAAACTCCAAGAGGCACGAATGGGCGACCGCCTGGCATCATCGCCAATGGCGATCACGTGAAGGCGCTGCGAAAGGAGTGTGGTTTGAAGCAAGAATCCCTGGCCGAAGACACAAAAATATCTCTAAGCACAATCAGGCGTATAGAAGGTGGAAAGTCGGTGGACCAAGCCCATTTCAAAAAGCTGGCTAAGCTCTTTAAGAAGAGGTTGTTGCGGAAAGTCACTGCCGATGAACTAAAACAAAAATCTCAATAACTCAGAAACCACCATTTCTCCAGCAGTTTCTGAGATTCTTGGGTACTTTCGCCGTGTACGATGCTAATCGTGCAGCCGAAAAATGGATCAATTTCTGAGACGGAACGTCAGTTCGGGGGCGGAGGTCACGCGAGGTGATCAAATCCGCATTTTCCACGAAGAAAGCGCTGTCGCCAGCCCGCAGGCAACTGCTGGAGCTGATTCAGCGGTACAGGTTCTGCGAGATTAAGAATCTCGAGATCCGAGGCGGCGAACCTGTTCTTGACCCCGTGCCGCTGGTCACCGAAGAAATCAAGATCGGCGCCGAGTATGATCCCCGCCCGGCGATGAGTAAGGACGATTTCCTACTCCAAGCACAGATCATCGAGCTGCTTGAGCACATTGACCGCGTAGGCGACGGACGGGTTGCCGTCATCGAAGTAAGGCACCGGCTGCCCTTCCGGGTTGTCATCGAACGACCCGCATCGGGGGACGCGCGATGACGCCTTTCGATTTCTTCAACTTGCTCTGGCAGGATAAGCCGGAGGAACTGTACATCCTGATCTGGATACTCCAGGGCAAACAGTCGCATTGGTTTCGTTCGATCCCCGAAGCAGCGGAATTTCTTCAAGACCACCAGACTGACACCTACGTCGGGGTTGGACTCTCTAAACAGGATTACGGATCGGGCCGCCGCTGTGTTTCAGGCGAGATCGCCGGGATTCCCGGGCTGGCTGTCGATTTAGACATCAAGTCGTTGGCGCATCCAAAGGATCTCCCGGCCACAATCGAAGAAGCGCTTACGCTGATCCCAGCGTCGATCCCGCCGACAATCATTATTGTCACAGGCAACGGTTGCCAGGCGTGGTGGCTATTCAAAGAGCCCTGCATCTTCACAAGCGAAGATGAACGGCAGGAGGCCGCGACGCTCAGTTCCCGTTTCCAAACCCTGTTCCGGTACAACTCAAGCCAGCGTGGATGGGCCTTTGATCGCCTCTCAGACTTGGCGCGCGTCCTTCGTATTCCCGGCACTGTCAACGGGAAAGATCCGATTCAGCCCAAGCCGGTCACGGTTCATTCGTTTGGCGACCACCGCTACAATCCGTCTGAAATCGAGGAGTTTCTCGACGACCTGGCTGTTCCCGATCCTGACGCGGAAAAAAGTGCCGCAAGCGATTGGAAGGAGCGGTTCGCGGATAAGCCGCTGGTGATCAATCTGAGCGCTCGCATCCTACAGGACTCGCTTGATCGCTGGTGCGAAACTGATCCTCGTTTCAAGAAAACCTGGTTTCGGCAGCGGCCGGATCTGAACGATCAGTCCCAGTCCGGGTATGACATGGCGCTCGCCTGCTTCGGCGTCGAGCAGCGTCTGGAGGAGCAGCAGATCGTCAATCTGATCATCCACCATCATTTTCTGCACAAGAAGCCGCAGCGCACGAGGCTCGATTACTACCAAAGAACAATCTCCAAGGCGGCGAAAGGCCTCAACGACTCTGTCCCTTTCCCTCACGCGGCAACTCAGGGCCCATCGGACTTGCCGTCGCTTGACCCAGGCATCGCGAAAGCCCAAAGGTGGGAGCGCATTTCCGAAATCTTGGGTATTCGGATTTACCGCGTGGTGAAGATCACCGGCAAGGACCCGATCTACCGGATGGATTTGGAAGGGGGCAAAGTCGAGTTTTCAACGGTCAAAAAGCTCGTGAGCCAGGAAACCTTCCGCTGCACTATCGCCGCCGCAACGAACCACCTCCCGCCGAAACAGAAGCCTAAGGCGTGGGATGAAATCGCCCGGATGGTGCTCAATTCGCTTACGGAAGAGGATGGCGGCGAGGAAATGGATTTTGAGGGCCGAGCGTTGATGTACGTTTCTCAATATCTCGCTGAGAGCGGATTCATCGAATCGGTCGAGAGCCAAAACACTCAGAACGCACGAAAGCCGATGATTCTCGATGGTGCAATCACGGTCTGTGCGAGTGATATCCAGCTTTACGTGAACAAAGCCTGGAACCAGTTCTACACGGTGCAGGCGATTACGGGGATGCTCTCTGTCCTTGGTGCTCAAACGTTTCGCCATCATGTCAAACGCGCTGACCAAAGTCGTTGGAGGTTACCAGCGACGCTGTTTGATCCGGCCAAGTACTCGGCCCACTACCGCGAGGACGTGGACCGTGCCGATTAATGGTGATCTGGAAAGCATCGGCGGCCGGGACCACTCGGTCACGCGCGAGTATCGTATCTTCGGGCCCCCAGGGACGGGGAAAACCACCAACCAAGCGCGCCAGGTGCGCCGCGCCGTTGATAAGTACGGGCGGGATTCGGTGTTGGTGACGAGCTTTTCCCGTGCAGCCGCCGCCGAACTGGCGGCGAACGACCTGCCGATCAGCTCAAACCGGATCGGTACGCTTCACTCGCATTGCTTCCACGCCCTGGGGGCGCCGGAAATTGCGGAGGCGAACGTCGCGGATTGGAATCGATCGCATCCTGACCTGCGGCTCAAGCCAGTGAAAAGACAGCGGCGTCTGGAGGGCGAGGAGTCGATGGAAGAGGTTAGCGACGACGGTCTGAAACCGGGAGAACACCTTCTCCAACAGTTAAACCAATATCGGGGACGGATGATTGATCCGAAAAGGTGGCCGGCGGAAATCCGCGACTTCGAGCGCGACTGGACGCGTTACAAGCGCGAGTCGGGACTGCTGGATTTCTCGGACTTGATCGACGTTTGCTTGCGGGACGTCGCGGTGGCGCCCGGCAATCCGTCTGTGATCTTCGCCGACGAGGCGCAGGATCTGAACGGGTTGCAGTTGAAGTTAATCCGCCAGTGGGGCAGGCACGCCGACTACTTCATCCTTGCCGGTGATGACGACCAGACCATCTACCCGTTTACGGGTGCCTCTCCCGACGCCATTCTCGATCCCGCTATCCCAGACGACCACACCATTATCCTCACCCAGAGTGAGCGTATTCCGCGTGCCGTTCACAAGCTCGCGGAGGCATTCATTCGAACGGTGACGCGGCGGAAAGAAAAGAAATATCTGCCGCGGCCCGCCGATGGTTCCGTTCAGCGGCTCACCACCGGCTCCCTCAAATCGACCGAATACTTCATCCTCTCGTCCGCGATGAAGCACCTCGAGCAGGGTAAGACTGTGATGTTCCTCGCCTCCTGCTCCTACATGCTGGACCCGTTGATTCAGGTGTTGCGGAAGAACCTAATTCCGTTCCATAACCCGTATCGTAAGGCCCAGAGCTGTTGGAATCCACTCCTGGCCGGCACCCGTGGCTCGACTGTTCGCAGGATTGCAGCGCTGCTGGCTACTCAGCCCGACCGTGACGCACCTTCGTGGACAGCCGGCGAAATTGCACTCTGGGCCGAATGGTTGAAAATCAGCGTTCTGCAATCTGACGCTCTGGAATGGATTCAGTCCTATGATCAGAGGCACCGGATTGCGATAGAGCACGTTGGCAATTTCCTGGAACCTGGCGCGTCCCGATCATTTCGCGAAGCTAATGTCCGTGGCGGCGCAGCCCTGCTCGACTGGTGGGTGGATCGAGTCCGCGCCGACGTACATTCCCGGATTCACTTTCCAGCCGATTTGGTGAGACGAGGGGGGCAGACGCGATTGGTGGAGACTCCGCAAGTCGTGGTCGGAACCGTGCATTCGGTCAAGGGAGGGCAGGCCGACGTTGTTTATCTGTTCCCGGATCTGAGCAAGGCGGGTGATGCGAACTATCAGCGATTTGGATCGTCCCGCGATTCTGTGATTCGCGTGTTCTATGTGGGCATCACGCGCGCCAGGGAGACGCTGTACCTCGGCCAGCGCGAGACAGCCATGGCGGTTTCGATTTGATGGACGGCCTTGAATGATTGTGGGACTTGACGCTACATTGCTGAACCTGACGGGAGGCGTCAGGTTGCCACAACGAGTCCAGCACCCCAGCGTGATTGAACGCAAGGATCGAAGCCAGCACTATTGGTATTTCCGCTACAGACATGACGAACTGCTACCAAACGGCAAAGTCAAAACGAGTCGAAAGTTCCACACGATTGGCCCCAGTAGGGGCGAAGGAGCCCGCACCAAGAAGCAGGCCGAAGTCGAACGCGACAAATTTCTACTGGAGCTGAATACGGCTCCGACCCGCTGCGAGGCTGCGGTGGTCGCGCAGCAGCCGGTCGAGTTCAACGCCATCATCTTCGGCAGATTGGCGGAATTGTGGCGCAAGGATTATGTCGAAAATCCCAAGATCGGGCTCGCGACCCCGACCCGCGAAAAATATCGGACCCGGCTGGACACTCACATCTTGCCGAGGTGGAAAGACGCGCGGCTCTCGGACCTCGAGAACAGCAAAGCCATCCTCGATTGGCTCCAGCATGAGTGTACTTCGTGGTACATGATGATCGACCTGCGGAACATTATGAGCGGCATCATTACCCGTGCGCAGGAGTGGGGAATCATCCCGCGATCGTTCGCGAACCCAATGCAG
>Ga0210394_10001560_pt1 | contig 36051 bp, 40 predicted proteins | sample IncBWC12MmetaG_FD_160121 | JGI IMG/M metagenome (GOLD analysis project Ga0210394, IMG submission 160121) | Forest soil microbial communities from Barre Woods Harvard Forest LTER site, Petersham, Massachusetts, United States - Inc-BW-C-12-M | ecosystem: Environmental > Terrestrial > Soil >... | reverse complement strand
AAGAGTGCAGGGCGCATCCGCTACGTTGGCATCACGCACTATTCATCATCGGCATATGCCGAGGTTGAATCCGTCCTGCGTTCCGAAAGGCTCGACTTTCTGCAGATCAACTACGCGATGAATGATACCGCGGCGGAACGACGTATTCTTCCGCTCGCCGCAGATCGCGGTGTCGCCGTGATCGCGAATCAGCCGTTTGGCGGCGGCGGTTTGTTGAGGGGTCTTCTGCGACGACCTCTGCCATCATGGGCGCAGGAGATCGACTGTCAATCCTGGGCGCAGGTGCTGTTGAAGTTCGCGCTGAGCCATCCAGCGGTGACGTGCGTCATTCCGGGGACCGGGCGCCCGGAGCACATGCGGGACAACATCGGTGCCGGTTTCGGCCGCATACCGGATGCCGCGCTGCGCGCCCGCATGATCGATTCCGTGTAGCACGGCTCTAATTTCTGGTTGCTAGAGCGAGCGCAAGAAGTTGATGATGTCTTGCCGCTGCGTAACGGACAACCTTTTGAAACGCTCGACAATTGCACTTGCTTCGCTGCCACGGCTATTGTGAGCTTCAATCGCCTTGACCAGATCCGTCGTTCGTCCGTCGTGCAAGAAGAAGACGCGCTGTCCAATGCCCCAAAGCGGAGCGGTTCGAAACTCATCGGGGCCCGCGCCACCCTGTGTGATGCCGTCTGCCAATCCCTCTCCCATGTGGTGGACGAGAAGGTCGGACCAGAGGTTCACCGGTTGATTGGACAGCGCAACGCTCGAACGGGACGACGATCCGCTCGCGATCGCCTTGCCCGTGGTGAACGACTGGGTATGGCAGAAAGCGCAGCCTGTCGTCGCGAATAAGGCCCGTCCATTCACGATGGACGGCGTATCGGGAGCGGGCGTTGGCGGAGCAAGCATCCGCATGAAGTCGGCAAACGCCTCAATGTCAGAGACCACAGCAGTATTTTGGTTAGGGGTGGACGTCGAGGGTGTGGTGAAGTTCAGCGTGTCCTCCGGCGTGGGGTTCAGGACGCAGCTGGGAGTCTCATCGCGCTCCTGCGGGAACAACTGGTTCGTCACCCCCATTTCAACGTTATATGCCTCGCCGGCGAACATCAGTAGGGACTTGTTCTGTGCCTTCCATCCAAAGCGGGTGATGGTCCCGTCGTTGGCACTGTGGTTTGCATTACCGCTCAGGTGCGCGTTCGGGTGCCCGGAAATTCCCAGCGGCTTCTTAATATTCGAGTTCGCGTTCATATTGGCGAGAATTGCCGAATCGGGTATCGCCTCTATGAGCCCGGCACCAAACACAGGTGTGGGGATGCGGAAGATGATATTCGGATTGCCATTCTGGCCGGTCAACGGATTTCCAGCAGGTAGGAAGTTTGGTTGAGCGATGTTGCAACCCGCGGCGTCGTTGCGGCCGGTGATGACGAATAGGTCGTGTACGCCGCCGTCATTGGTCCCGTCAGGATTTCGCTTAAAACGCGCTTCGCGGACGGGACCATTTTGCGTAATGAACCACGGCACGATGTTTTTTGCCCCGTTGAGCGTGGCGATCGCAATCGAAGGGTTAGCTGCGGGGCTTGATCCGCCGACACTCGGCTGCGCGTGGCATGACAGGCAGCTATTGGAGTTGAAGCGAGGGCCGAGTCCATTATTTTGGCCTCCGGTCACGGACTCTATTTCGACAAACCTGGTGCGCCCGTCTTGGAAAAACGCGGTTTCGTCCGCGCTCAGGCCGTTAAGGGCAGTGCCAGCACCCGGCGCACCGCCACGCACCCCTGGATCTACGGGTGCGGTCGCTGCTTGACTGGGTGTGCTGGCACACCAGGTCAATGCCGCGGCAACGATTGCGGCGATAATTTTGCAAACCACAGATTGCCTTTTCGTCATTTCCGTTCCTTACCTATCGCAAAGAAGGACGACTTGGCTGGGCTCTCGAGCCGCAGTTAAGCAGAAGTAAGTATCGATCGCGATTTTTGCCGCCGATCCCATGAGACTACCGCGCGGATCGGACCATACTCATGATGTCAGACCCGTGTCAACTGTCTCTCCCAAGCTGCATTCCAAGGGGTGTTCGCGCGTGAGGTCGGATGAATTGCCGGCCACCGAAGATCAACCGACGCTGGTGAGGCTGTAACGTTTCTCACAGCTTTGTCTTCGCCGACGGCGCCGACATGCAGGACGGCACATCGCGGATCGAGCCAGAAGCCGATATCATGCAGACATGCCTATCACTCCGGCTCAAACCGATGAACTACATCGCTTGGCAAGCGACGCGATGCGCGCCCATGGCTTGCTGCCCAACTTTTCGACTGCGGCTTTGGCGGAGGCGAATGCCGCAACAGCCGCGGTTAGCGGTCCTGGCGCGGACCTACAGGATCTGCGCAGCCTTCTGTGGTCTTCGGTCGACAATGATGAGTCCTTGGATCTGGATCAGATTGAGGTCGCGGAGGCATTACCCGGGGGGCAATTCAAATTGATCGTGGGAATTGCGGATGTGGACAGTGTGGTCAAAATCGGCTCGGCCATCGATGAGCATGCGCGCGCCAATACCACCTCCGTGTATACGGCCGCGGCAATCTACGCCATGCTGCCGGAACGGTTGTCCACCAATTTGACTTCTCTTGCGCAAGATCAAGATCGGCTGTGTGTGGTCGCGGAGATGACCGTAAATGCCGATGGTACGCTTGGGCAGTCGCGGATCTATCGAGCGCTGGTGCGCAATCGCGCGAAGCTCGCGTATCGCAGCGTTGCGGCGTGGCTACAGGGCGCAGGAGCAGCGCCGCCGCCGTTGGCCGCAGTCGCTGGACTCGACAAGCAACTGCGCATGCAAGATAGCATCGCGCAGGTATTGAAACGTAAACGCGAGAGCATAGGCGCACTCGAGTTTGATACCGCCGAGAGTAGGGCAGTGTACGAAGCCGGCGTTTTAGTCGATTTACAACCGGATCCAAGGAACCGTGCCCAGGAGCTTATCGAAGAATTCATGATTGCCGCAAACGGCGCGGCAGTGCATTATCTACAACAGCACGACCGCACCTCGCTGCGGCGAATCTTGAGAACTCCAAAGCGGTGGGACCGGATCGTGCAGCTGGCCAAGGACCTCGGGGACAAGTTGCCTGACGAGCCCGACGCGGTTGCCCTCAATGCGTTTCTGACGAAGCGCCGTCAAAGTAATCCGGCGCAGTTTGCTGACCTCTCGCTCGCGGTCATCAAATGCTTAGGTGCCGGGGAATATGTCGCCGAACGGCCTGGGCAGCCGCCGGAAGGCCATTTTGCTTTGGCCTTGCGTGACTATACGCATTCGACCGCCCCCAATCGGCGATTTCCTGACTTGCTGACACAGCGCCTGTTAAAGGCGGTCTTGGGCAATCAACCGCCGCCGTATAGCGATACGGAATTGCCGGCTTTGGCGACTCATTGTACGGAGCAGGAGGGCAACGCCAAGAAGGTAGAGCGGCAAATCGAGAAGTCCGTCGCCGCCATGCTTTTGGGTTCTCGAATTGGCGCACGCTTTGCAGGCATAGTGACCGGCGCTTCAGAGAAAGGCACGTGGGTGCGCATCGAGAACCCGCCAGCCGAAGGTCGGGTTGTCAAAGGATTTCAAGGATTCGATGTGGGCGATCATGTGCACGTCCAGTTGCTGCATGTGGAGGTTGCCCGCGGGTTTATCGACTTCGCCGGCCTTAGATAATCGTGCCGGCAGACGAATCAAAATCACGGATTGCCTATCTTGATGAGGCGTTTCTCGACACTGACGCGGCTCGGCCGCTACGGATACTCGCCGAGTATTTAGAACCGCTCGATGCATTTTGCCGCGAGCAGATCAAGGACACGATTGTCTTCTTTGGCTCAGCTCGGCTGCGAGAGAACGGTGCCTTGGGGCAATACTATGAGGAGGCGCGAACCCTCGCGCGCCTCATCACTGAATGGTCCATGAGCCTTTCATCGCCGAATTGTCGCTACGTTGTATGTTCGGGTGGCGGGGGCGGTATCATGGAAGCGGCGAATCGCGGCGCCGCCGACGCCGGTGGGCGCAGCATTGGCCTCAATATCAGTTTGCCGCATGAACAGCGCCCCAACGTCTTCGTCACGCCGGGTCTGGGATTCGAATTCCACTATTTTTTCATGCGCAAACTGTGGTTTGCCCACCTCGCGCGCGCGGTCATCGTATTTCCCGGCGGCTTTGGCACGCTCGATGAGCTGACCGAGATCATCACTTTGGCGCAAACCCAAAAACTTCAACGCCGCATTCCGGTTGTGTTGTACGGTACAAGCTATTGGAACGAGGTCATTAATTTTCAAGCGCTGCTGCGCCACGAGGTCATTAGCGCGGAGGACCTGCAGCTATTTTCGTTCATCGATGAGCCCGCTGCGGCGCTCGCGCACTTGCAACGCGTGCTCGCAGACAGCAAGGATGAAGATGAGACGCCGGCGTTTGCCCATTCCAGTCGTTGGAAATGTTGAGGTTCGCACGCGGAACCTTTCGGCACCGTTCTGGTGGCTTTATCGCCGTGAGGCGCGCTTCTTTATGGCGCGGCGAATCCTGATGGGCGTCTGGGCGCGCACACTTCGGTTGAAGGTTTGCTTTGTCTTGCCGGCAACTGCTTTGGCCACGTCTTGAAATTTGCCGAGCGAAGCGCGAAGCGCGACAGCGAGGGCCGTTTCTCCACTGACAATTTCCGCCCATTGGAGTTCAAGCCCAAGGCGGCGACCTTTCTCGGTGATCTTGAGTACGTGCGGATCGAAGGCAATGACGTAGTCGCGCCCGTTGATCTTCAGCGAGCGTTTTAGGGTTTTGTCGAGAGGGGTCATATTGAATTTACTCTGCCAGGATTCTATCGGAACATGAAGGAAGGAGTCGATTTTCAGCCGCTTGGCCGGCACGGCTGCCACGAATGCCGCGCATGAACGGGGAGGTTGGCGATGGAGATCCTGAAACTCAATTGCGTTGGCGGACTTTCGGCGTACTCCGTACTCCTGTGGACTCTCGCACTCCCGGCTTTTGCCGCCGATCCCGCGCTGCCATGGTCGTTTGTGAATGGCGCCGCCGAAGGTTATTCGATTCAATTGGTGTCTGCCGTGCCGTCACCCGGAACCGCGGTGTCGGTGGGCCAAACCGTAGAATTCAAGATCACGGTCTCTTACAAGTTGTCGATCGCCGATAAGGGCGCCATCGTCCTGGTGATTCAGGATGAGAATAATAGGAGCTTATCGCCTGGCAATGGGCAACAGAGTCGACCCGTGGCGCGCGGGGAGGGAACGTTAAACATTGACCAGACCTTTGTGGTTCCGGCTGGGGCCAAGGAAGTGCGATTGTTCATCCCGTTGGTGCCGAATGGTCTGGAGCATGCGGATGGCGAGCTGGTGCTGAGGTATCCCGTAGGTTATGAAAGCAAACAGTCGAGCATCGGGTATCCGTCGGTCGCCGCGGCGTTGGCCGATTTGCACTCAAGGGCCGATGTAAAGTTTAGCGAGTCGAATGGATGGACAATCGCGGAAGACAAGAGTCATTTTACGCTGTGGTCGTTTGCGCCGGCCGGAGACCCGGCGTTTCCGTCGGCGGTCAAGCGAACCGCCGTAAAAGGGGACAAGGGCGTGAGCATGAACATGAATGTTCTGTGTGAAGCGACACAAGAAGCATGCGACAGATTGGTCGCGGATTTTGAGGCGCTCAATCGGCGCCTGCAGGATTCCTTCAAAAACAAATAAGGCGGATTGCAAGATATCTGCCGCTGCTTGATGCAAACCGCAAGCTGTGGACCGCGCGACCTGAGTGAAGCGGCTAGAAGGATGGATCAATTGGCTATCCTGATGGAGGCATCGCGTGAACGAAAAGAAACTTATCCGCTGGAGAGGCAGACTAGAAAGAGCCGCCGCCCTCCTGTCAGAAAGACTCGACAATCCGCCCTCATTGGAGGAGTTGGCCAAGGCAGCTGCGGTATCGCCGTTTCACTTTCACAGGATATGGCGCGCGCTAACGGGTGAAACCGTGCGCCAGACGCTGTTGCGTCTCCGGTTGGAAGTGTCCCGGGAGTTGCTACAGACGAAGGATGCAAACGTGACGGAAACCGCACTCGCCGTTGGTTTCGGCACTCCTCAGAGCTTCGCTCGCGCCTTTCGGCGCCACACGGGCATGACGCCCAGCGAACAGCGCGCCCAGGCAACGTCAATCGACAAAGTGAGCAACCATGATATGAAGGTTAAGATCGAACAACGAGGCGAGATCATGGTTGTGGCGCTGCGGCGGGAGGGCAGGGCCTATACCGATTTGAACGCAACCTTTGGAACGGTCTGGTCGTGGGCCGAGGCGACCAACACACTCAAGGACCTTGAAGGCATATTCGGAATTCCGCTGGACGACCCCGAAAGCGTTCCGGAAGCCGAGCTTCGCTACGATGCCTGCTTGGCGCTCGGCGTCGCAACCGCTCCCGCACCGTTTCGCATTCTTGGCTTGCCGGCAGGAGATTATGCGCGCGTGCGGCATGCAGGATCGTACGATGGCCTCGAATCCAAGACGCAGTACCTGGTCGGGGAATGGCTTCCAGCGTCGGGCCGCGAACCGGCAGACTTTCCCGCATTCCACCAGTTCCTCAACGACCCCGACCATACACCCATCAACGAACTGCTGACCGACGTGTATCTGGCGCTCCGGCCGGAACTAGGCGCCTCGTAATGGCGAGCCCGATCATGGCTATGGCGGCCGCACTATCGATCGCGGCCAACCCAAGAGGTCTTATCGATCGGCTCTTTCAAGCCTTCAACCGGCACGATGTTCCTGCGTTACAGGCACTCTACGCCCCAGACGCGCGCCTGATGTCGTCGGATTTCTGCAAGGCGCGCACCGGCGCGGATGTTGCTCGCACCTACGAGAAGATTTTCCACGCATTTCCCGACATCCGCGACGATGTCATATCGGTGGTGGTCGATGGAGACCAGGCTTCGGTCCGTTTTGTGACTTCCAGCAGTAGTCCCGGGAATGAATTTCACTTCGAGTTGATGACGTTCCTTAGATTCAGCGCCGGACGCATCATCGAGGACGATACGGTGTTCGACACGAGGGGTCGACCGTGCGAAGCGTGATTGCTACGAACCCTCGATGCATTTGCAACTTTGCAGTCACTACCGGCAGCAGGAGCGCAGCCAGGGAGCCAGCCGGGTAAAGTGGCCAGGGATGGCGTAGAGTCGCACTCATACGGCCGGGCCGAACGAGAACCGCAAGTGAAGGCATGCCATGAGAAGAGTTCTACGTTTCCTGGTTTTTTGTCTTTTGAGCTTGCTCGGCCTTGTTGCATTGTGTGGCGCGCTGTTCGGCTACTTCGTTTACACGCCGCCCCCTGAGATTCCACACCTGTCCGGCGCGCTGAGCAAGGGTTCGATCGAGATGGGCGGACTGAAGCGGACCTACACGACGTATGTACCGCGGGGGCTGGCGCAAGGCGCGCCACTGGTGGTGGTGATGCACGGATCGGGTGAAAACGCCGCGCGAATTCGCGCTGAGACGGGGTATGGATTCGACCGTCTTGCGGACGAACATGGGTTTGCAGTCGTCTATCCCAATTCGTACACCTTCGACTGGGACGACTGCGGCAAGGTTGGTGACTTCAGCGTGAATGGCGTCAATATCGACGACGTGGAGTTCTTGGTCGCGCTGGTCGAGAAGCTCAGCGCTGAAATCGGCGTCGATCGGGGCCGCGTATTTGCGACTGGCGTCTCGGCTGGCGGTTTTATGTCGATTCGTCTTGCGCTCGAAGCTCCCTCCCGGTTTCGCGCGGTTGCCGCGGTATCGGCAAATATGCCGACGCCGGAGAATTCCAAGTGCAATCCTGTGGGGCAGGGCACTTCCGTCATGATTATGAACGGTACGAAGGATCCCCTGGTCCCATTCAACGGCGGAGAGGTCAATCTCCTCGGCTTGTTCTACAAGGGCGGAAACGTCCGGTCGTCGCGAGACTCGGGGCAATATTTTGCGGATCTCAACAACATCGTCGGCGCGCCCGAAACGAAACAGACCCCTCTGGCCGATAAGGTTAGCCTCGAGCAGGTGCTCTGGCGCAATGGCTCCAAAGCAGAAGTGGAACTCGTTGCCATCCACGGCGGTGGGCATGGCATCCCGCAGCCATACTGGCGCCGCCCGCGACTATTAGGCCCGTCCCCCATGGAGCCGAACGGGCCGGTACTGATCTGGGCTTTTTTCGAGCGACAACAACCATGAGTCAGTCGACCAGAGAAGTCATCCGCGTCGAGCCACTGTCCACCTACTTGGAAAACTGGAAAGCGCCTACATCGGCGGTTACCCGACACGGAGACACGCTGTACGTATCCGGGTTCCCGCCATTCGATCCCAGTACCGGCACGGTGATCGAGGCATCGATCGAACGCCAGACGGAGCTCGTACTCGAGCAAATGAAGCTTTGCCTGGAAACTGCGGGCTCGTCACTCGAAAATGTGCTCAAGTGCACGGTGTATTGCACGTCGGTGGAGAAGTTTGCAGCGGTGAACGTAGTGTATGCGCGTTACTTCGCGAAGAATCCGCCGGCGCGGGTCTTTGTCTGTGTCGCCGCATGGCCGGGTCCTTTCGATATTGAGATCGACTGCGTCGCTGCGGTGTAGCTAAGCCTTCGGGTTTCATGTGGAAACGGCCTCAGGCCTCTGAGCTGGTAAGCCCTCTCACATAGACGATTACGCCGCCGACTAGAATGCCGGTAAGAAAGCCGAGACGCGGAAATCCGGTGATGTAGTCATCCACCGAACCGGCATAGCCGCCTATTCGTGCGACCACGCCGCCGCGCCGGCTTGCGATGGCGCGCTTCGCTGAGCCGATTGTTTGCGCAACCCGGTTTCGCAGCTCATCTATTTGAGGGCCCTGTTCATCGCTCAATGCAGCGAGCAAGGCTTCGACGTCATTGACCAACTTATTCAAGGTGCGGGATGGATTCATGGTGCTACCTCCGGTTGCTTGGGCTCGCTCGGGCAAGCCCAAGCCGATGCCTGGTGGTTTAATCTCGCGAGCGGGAAATCGCGTGAACGAGTGTCGCCAGAACCGCGCCCGAAGCCGCGGCAATCAAGATGGCCTTGACCGGATTCTCTTTGGCGTACTCAGTCACAGATTCAGAAGCCTGACTCGCGGCATCGCGAATCCGCTGCGTGGCATCGCCCACACTCTGCGCGAAGGCTTTGGTTTGCTGCGCCGCTTTCTTGATCATCGGCTTCGTTTCGCTACGAAGCTGGTCCGCCTTGCTCGATAGCTGATCCGCCGCAAGGTTGACCGTGCGTCTGGCGTCCTGAATGCCGCCTTGGACCTTGTTCGCGGCTTTATCTGCCAGTTCCTGACCCTGTTTGGAAAAGTCGTTAGTGGTTCCTGTGAGATCCATTAGTGTGTCCTTGAGATAAATGAAAGAAAAGCTAGTTTGAGGGTCGGGACATGCGTGTGCAGCCGCAAATGGCCGCTATGAAGTGTCAGCGCTCAGCACTTGTCGCTGTAGGAGTGAGACATTTGCTCGAGAACTAGGGCTTAGGCCTGGGCGGCTCCGCGGCAACCGACGTTTTGTAGTCAGAGCATCAGGGAATGATGGTTCGCAGAGACCGGGTGGCGAGCCGTCTTGTGTTCTTAACAGTTCGCTGATAAAGCGCGCGCAGACCTACAGTGGCCTTGAGCGTGGCGACTTGATGGGAGCGCCAGGAAAGGAACTCAGCCACGACCGCCAATGTGCCGAGCACAAGGCCCAACAATATGACCACGAACAAAATGTCTTCCACTACCATGAGGATTCCTCGCGGGTAAAAGGTACATCAGCATCTGGGTGGCGCCTAGGGCGGAATGGCGCCAAGGCTTGTAGGGGAAACGGTAAATATCGTCTTATTCGGCAATGTTCCCCGCGTCCCACGATGGTTTGGATAGCTCCAAAGGGGTTTTGCTCGGGGTGTGACCCTCGGGGAGTACTGCTGCGCGATTTGGTCAAGGACCGATGTGTGAACGGGTCGCCCAGAAGTAGAATATCCTTATGAAGCTTCTCTACCAAACCCATTCACCTGCCGCTCGCAAGGTCTTGGTCCTTGCCTACGAAGTGGGCGTCGCAGAACGCATCGAAGTCGTCCATCACGAGACCAGTCCAACTCGCCGCAACGATGAGGTCTTCGCGGAAAACCCGCTCGGACAGGTGCCGGTTCTGCTGAGACCCGGACTGCCGTCCATTTTTGACTCCGATGTCATCTGCGCGTACCTCGATACGCTGCACGATGGACGTAGGTTGATCCCACCGGAAGGGGAGGCTCGATGGCAGGCGTTGCGCATTCAGGCGATCGCGCAGGGTCTCACCAATGCCGGCGGCGCGATTCGTTGGGAAACCGTGCGCCGGCCAGAACAGCTGCGATACCCCGCGCTACGGGACGGTTACATCGAGAAACTCACTGCCAGCTACGATTGGTTAGACCGAGAGCTTGACGTCGCCTCGCCGATCCACATCGGTCATATCGCACTGGCGACCGCTCTAAGTTGGCTCGAATTTCGCCAACTGCCAACGTTCCGAGAAAAGCGCGCCAGGCTCAGCGCTTGGTTCGACGCGTTTAAGTTGAGACCCTCAATGCGCGCTACACCGATGTCTGGTGAGACCTACGATTGAGGACCATGGCACGAGAATCCGGAAGGCCCGTGAATGCCCCCTTGCGCCGCCATTTCTGGAGTGGTTTAGAGAAAGGGCGGTCAAAGGATCGGGTGAGTGTGATCCAGCGCCAGGAGCCACGCCAAACCAATCGAGAGCGCAGCGGCCGCGCCAGATAGAATTTGCGTCGCCAACCCCTTACTGCGGGGCACGCCAGCGATCGCACACAGCCAGCCCGCCACGACGCCGAACGCGAAGCCCAGGAAATGCCCGAGTACATCGACGTGCTCGCCGCCGGCGCCAAACAGAGTAAGGAGACACACCCCGGCGACGAGCGGCGCCCAGCGGTACCAATTGCGCTCCCGAAAGGTGAGCCTTTCCGTCCAGGCGAGGCCGGTCAGCAGCCCCAATGCCGCAAAGACCGCGGTCGATGCGCCGAGCGCGCGATGCGATGCAGGCGCAATCAGCATTTCGACATAGTTTGCAAAGGCCCCCGCGAACAGTGCAGCGAACCACGCAACGCCGGGTCCCAGAAGCCTGCTTGCGGCGACACCGACCAGCACGCCGGAAATCAAATTGCCCAGTAAATGGGCCGGGTCCACATGCAAGGTCAAAGCAGTAATCGCGCGCCACCACTCACTGCGCGCAGGTCCTGCATCAATGACTCCCGAAGCATACCAGTCGCGGCCGAAAAGCCCCAAGCCCGCACAATAAGCCGTTAGCAGCAGTATCAATGCGTAGGCGGCGGCACCGACACTAGCGCCCTTGAATGCAACAATGAAACGGGATTCCGGACGGGGACTGCTGCGCTCGGAGGAATAGCGCGTCAATTCGTCTAGGGCGTTCGCCCGCAGGGAGGGCTCGACCGTCAAAGCCCAAAGGCCATCGATCTCAAAGACCTCGTGCTCGATTGCGCGAGCCTCGAGCACCAGGCTGTACTCCCGACAGAGAGCCTTCGCTCCCCGAAACACCACTTCATGATCGGCCTCGACGCTCATTGAGGCAGCAATGTGGCCGGCCGCTCTCAATTCAAGAGGCAGGTCGTTGATTGTCGAGCGCTGCCTGCTGAGTGGTAACTCAGGTCCGACAGGCACTAGTTGTTAAGTAAGAATGCAGCTCGGCGCCGTCAATGGGAAGCATCCTTCGGTTCGACCCTATAGCCGATATCGCTACGATAGAATCTTCCGCAGAAAAGGCACTCGACGAAATATCAGTCCGGACAGCGCGAAGGTCGCGAGGCACGCGCTCAAGGACAATAAGAAATCCTTGACCAACGCAGGCGCGCTGAAGCCATGCAGCGTAAGTGCGATCGCGACGAGTACAGGGGGATGAAAGAGATACACCGCGAATGCGTTTTCCGAGAGGTATTTGCCCCAAGCTGACTGATGGTCCAATGTGCGTCTGTACAATGCGAGGAGCCCGACGCTCATGCCGAGGCAAACGAATGCCTCCCAAGTGCATTTGATCGCACTGATGAAATTGAAACCGCCATCGAATGCTTGCTTATCGATCTGTGCGGATCCTCGTGCGTCCAACAAAATGACAAGTAGCGGGATTGATATGAGTAGCGCGCCCACGGACCACTGCACGGCGAGCCGATCGGGGAAGCGTGTTAGCCAAATGCCTCGATAAGCAATGATACCCGCCGAGAACATCAGGATGTATTGCGGAAAATCGCCGGGGTGCACGTTAAGAACAGACTTGTTCTCGGGAAACAAAATTCGCACAAGGAATGTGGAAACGGCCATTGCGATCACGAAGGCGATCATTGTCCCGTGATGCGGAAGAGTGTTGGTGGGCGGCCGCACCTGGGGCCGCGCCATTTGGATCAGCACGAAGGCCAGTGAAAATATTAACAATGCAGCGCAGAACCACATGGGTCCCGTTTCAGAGAGCCACTCTCCGTCACGCAGATGCGTAAGCCACTGATGCGCGAATCCCCCAGTGCCCCAGGTATGGGAAAGAAAGTACTGAGTAATCGGTCCGATGACCAACATGTAGAGCAGTGTCGGAAGGCCGAGGCGGACGAACCTGCCGCGGAGGAAGGCCGCGGCCGTTTTTAGTTTCCAGGCTTGCACAGTGAAATATCCGGAAACGAAGAAAAGAAGCGCCATGAAAAAAGCTTGTAGAAAGCTTTGATAAATTCCGAAGAAAAGAATGGTGCCGAAGCTGGAATCGGCGCGATCCGTGTAATACCAATTTCCAAAGGGACTATAGGTGTCCGTCGCATGCATGGTCAGCACGAGGATGACCATCGTCCAGCGAATGTTGTCGACAAACAAAAGGCGACCGGGGGTTTTTGCCGTCGGTAAATCCAGTCGGCTGGGAGGGGGAACCCGATGGCGCATCTCTGAGGGATTCGACGAATTGACTGCCATTCCCGTCTCGCGAACCTAAGGTGCAATTCGTGAAGAGCATAGCATTGGCTTCGAGTTCTCCAAATCCGCTCAGCCGATAATCGAACGAGCGGGTGTAGTGGGGCGGGGCCGGCACGCCTTGATCATGGCAATGCCTATTCGTGGCGAATCCCCAATCGCAGCGCGCGTGCGTCCAGTCGGCGGCGAATGACATCCTGCCGGCGCCTGTCGATCGGAAAGCGCCACATCAATAGGCCGGAGATGACGTACAACGCCGCAGGGATGAACAGCAACGTAAGGCGTAATCCGAACACGCCCCAGTGACTGTTCGACGGCGCTGCGGGGTCGTAGCCGAATAGACCGATCGTGAGGAACGCGAAGCCGCCACCCAAGGCGATATTACCCTTCGTGACGAGCGACTTTAGTGCGTAGTAATTGGCGGCGCGATTCTTGCCGGTTTTCAATTGGTCGAAGTCGACGACATCTCCGAGGATTGCATCGGCTGCCACTCTGCTTACGGCATCCGCAAACCCGCTGATTGTAATTATCACAAGCGCCGGTATGTAGCTCGCGGGGCCGGGCGTTAACGGCGCCAGAAGCGGGTAGATGATTGCATCCCCGAACACCCCAAGCGCCCAAGCCCGGTGCTTGCCGATCCTGCGGATGATCCGCAGCCATATTGGAACAGAGAGTAGGTTGGCGACGGCATAGCTCAGCAAGATGACCGGAAACGCCTGTGGCAACTTGAGATAACTGACGACATAGATGTAGGACAGCGCAAGAAACACTCCCAGACTGATGCCGCTGATGCTGTAGCTCAGCAGGAACAACAACATTGGGCGATTGTTTCGCACGTTGGCAAGAATGCTCCAGAAGCCGATCGGGCTGCGCGCCTGACCGGGGCGTCCGCGCGGCCCGTACCGAAATGCAATCGGCACTGTGATCGCAAACAACACTGCCACGAGCCCCGCGTTGAACTTCAGCACCTCCGCATTGAAGGACACGTCGGGCGACGCGCCGAGGAAAGGGGATACCAGAAACAGCAAGCTGCCGAGGTAGTACGCGGTTGCTCGATACGTAAAGATCCGTGTTCGTTCCAGATACTCGCTGGAGATGTCCGCACCCCAGGCATCATAGGGAATGATCGCCATGGTCCAGCCGAAGTACAGGCAGATCGTCCAGCCAAGGTAGTACCCGGCACCAATACCCTTGTGCGGCGCATAGAGAAATGCGACGGCGACCGATGAGACAAGCGCGCCGGCTGCGAGCCAGGGCTTGCGGCCTCCCCAGAGGTGAGCGCTGCGGTCCGACAAGTAGCCGATGACCGGGTCAATCAGGGCGTCAAACATCCGCGCGACCACCATTGAGATACCGATCATGCGGGTGCTGAGACTCATTTCGGTGGCATAAAAGCCGGGGATCACGAGCGAGGCACAGTAAAGTAGCATCGCCTCCGGCACGCCCGGCGCCGCGTAAGCTGCTAGGGCGAAGGTCCGCGTTGATTGGGCACCGGTCGCGGTGACCCGCGTCATTGACCCTCGGCCTTCAAGCGCTGCGCGCGACTCTGCGTGATCGCGTCGCGGGTCTCTTGAATCACGCGGCTCACGATGGGATCGCCCTGGACGCTGCGCCAATATGCCGCGAGTTTGGGAAAGCGGTGCAATGGTGCGGCCGTGCCAAATACTGCGGGTGCCCACTCTTCGGCAAGGATCAGCATCGGCGCGAGCGCACCATCGGCCACGGTCAGAGAACGGCCTACCGCGTAGCCGTTGACGCCGATGTAGACCTCAAGAGCGGCCAGCGCCTCGGCGACTTTGTCGACTGCCGCGTTGATCACAGCCCGATCCCACTCTGAGCGCTTCGTGGCGAGTACATCGAACAGTGGCACCATCGCCATGACCAAGTAGATGTCGCTGATGCGCGTTACGAGCCGCACTTGCGCGCGCTCCCACGGATCTGCCGGCATCAGCGGCGGAGACGGGAAAATCTCTTCCAGGTACTCGCAGATGACCTCGGATTCGGGTAGCGCGCGCCCATCGTCGAGCACGAGAGTTGGCACCCGACCCAGCGGATTGAGCTTCAGGTAGTCACCCTTAGGCAGCGTCGAATTGCCAAAGCCCGGCGGTTCGATAATCTCGAACGGAATGCTTTTCGCGTACAGCATCAGGCGGACGCGCGTGGGAAATGGTGAGGCGAAAAACTGGTACAGCTTCATCAACTGCCTTCTACACTAAATGCAGCGGGTCAGTTAGGAAGTTTGACTGCTGGAGAGGGGACTTTTCTACTTGGCGGAAAACTGAAATTTCGATTTAGCGGCTGCAAGTCAACTTCGCATAATGTATATTATGTTAAATGATGGATAACCATGATCTAACCATGGCTCGCCGCAGCCTCTGAGACATCGCTTCCGGGTCGACTTGAGCGACCTGGCCCTCGCCGCATACGAATGCGCGCTAGTCGAACAGACTGAGAATGCTTTGATACTTTTCTATGTAGCCGCTATTTTCTCTGTTGTAACGCGGAATGCTGACCGCCTGCACCAAAGAGCCCTCCTCGCGCCAGACACAGGGGCAGACGACTGCGGATCCCGATGGCAGCTGGCCGGCTCGTCGCAGTTCGGCAAGTTGGACACCCATACGGTTGAGCGCCCGATAAAGCTTGGCGACGTTGCGCCCACCGCCATTGTAGGCAGCGACTGGAAAGATGCCGAGCACATCGGGTTTGGCGCGATAGGCGGCGCGGATTTCGCTGTTCATCTGCGACAGCTCAATGTCCAGCAGGCAAACGGCTGCCTTCATCGCATTTTGCAGACGGGTCGAGCCGCGTTCGAAGTTGGGGTCCAACTGCGCGCCGCGACAGCTGCGCACGACAAACGAATAGGTACCGTGGCCGCGCCGATCGGTGAACTGCATAGGGCCGAGCGCCTTCGCGCTCGAGACGCTATAGCGATAGGCTTCGTCGCGCTTCAGTCCGTACTGGCTGAGCACTTCGTCGAATGCATCTGTGCCCTTCTCGAGAAAGTCCTCATCGTCGGTCTGTTCGATAACCGCGAGCGTCGCAATGACCTCCGCAGGTATCACGTCCGCGAGCAGCTCGCCCGGAAAGGCCTCGCTCGGCACGCCTGCGTCACGAAGTTCGTCCAAGGCGCCCCGCGCGGTGGCGAGCAGAAAGTCCCTGCCGCCGGTGATGAGGCGCGGGTCGAGGGTATCGCGGGTAAAGGGCAAGTAGACAATGGGTCGTGCCGTCGCGGCGGCCTCGCGCCAGCGCTTCTTTTTGATGAGGGTGTTGTCGAACACCGGGAACTTGCGGCCGTACACCTTCAGCTCCTCGCCATCGCGCGAAAATGTGAACATGAGTCGCTCGGCCCCCGTTCCCTTGACGTGCCGCGCCGCAATTCCGGGAGTACGCATGGTGAAGGGCAGTTCCCCGCGGCCAGGCTTCCATTTCACAGGTGGGCGAGGGATCTCCAGGTGGGCAATGGTCCAATTCTTTTGCGCCTCGCTCCACAACGCGAAGGCGACCGGCCGGCCGCGCAGCACCTCATGTCCATCCTTACCGGTAAGGACGTACTGAAGTTGCACGTCGCGCAGCTGCGCCTGGCCCTCCGCAACCAAGTCGCGGATGACGAGGTCGCGCGTGCGCCCCCTGACGATCAACTCAGTCAAGTCTCCCGGCTTGGGCGGCGCCTCGTGCTGTTCCGACTCGGCAACGGCCACCGGAACTTCACTGTCGCCCTCGCTCTTCGCCTCGCTCGCAGCCATCGGAACATCGTGCAACCGGGGTGCTGGAGCGGTATCTGAGACCAGCGGTGGGTCGTCCACTGGCTCGACTCGCCCCCCGGAGGAGATACATCCCGAGCAAATCGAGATGAGCAGCAACGGCAGCGCACCACGAGGGACACGCGCAAAGCAACTCAACACTGCGGAAACGGGAGGCAGAAATGACATCATGACCATAATACTTGCGAACGGCGCGTCGTACGACTTTACGTCGTGCTTCGCAGATTATCACTCGAGTCGCGCGGAAGGCGGAAAACGGCAATGGACGTGAACGCGGAAGACTGATTGTGGAGTTCGGCCATAAGTCTGGAAGTGAGCAAAAACCGAGCTCTTAGGCCTGCGGATACCGTGTTTTGCGAGGGCCAGGCCGCGCGCTCGAGCGCGCTCGGTTTACGGGAAATAACTTAGTACTGCAGCGGCACGAGCGGAAAAATCCATTCAATAACTCTCGTTCGGCAGTCCACTGACTACACCGACCGGACCAATCGTGACCTCATCGCCCATTCCTGTTCCCCTCGCCTCTTCGCGCTTTAGTATCCGCTCAACACTTCCAGCTGGTAGCTATCGTGTTCCGCCGGCAGCGCACGTGCTCCCCGATGTCAGGATCCTGTCGAAAAATACTCTCCTCATTCGTCGTAACTTTAATAAAGTCGCGAAAGGCTTGGGCGGTTGTCAATCGCCGTTAAGTCGCGTCGGCATTCCATAGGAGGCAATATGTCGCTCGATTCAATTCCCGTCTTTACATCTAAGACGCAACGGCGCATTGGCTGGGGTTTAACAGGGCTGATTGTTCTTTTCATGCTCTTTGACGCCGCCGGTAAGTTGGCTCTCGAAGCGCACGTCGTGGAAGCCACCACGAAGATCGGGTACCCCGTGACAGCCATCCGACCGATCGGGGTTATCGCGCTGATCTGTACCGTTCTCTATGCGATACCGCGGACCGCCATACTTGGCGCAATACTCCTGACCGGATTTTGCGGAGGTGCGGTCGCGAGCAAGGTTCGGATAGAAGACCCGTTATGGAGTTCTGTGCTATTTAGCGTGTACTTTGCGATTATTGCCTGGGCAGGCCTCTACCTGCGGGACGATGCGCTTCGCCGGATCTTCCCCATACGGCGATAGCGGGCCTAATTCTCCATCGGCCGGGTACCAGCCCGCTCTTCCGGAGTTCGGCGCGAGGCCAAACAGCGGTGGCGGCAGTGAACACCTTAACCCGAGCAAACATTAGAGATGCAAAAAGTACGGAGATCGCGCAGTTGGCCAGGATCTGGTTCGACGGCTGGCTGGACGCTCATGCTCGAATCGTACCGGCTGAGCTTGTTCGGGTGCGTACGTTGCAAAATTTTGAGGAAAGACTTCGAGCGGCTGCAACTGCTGTGCGCGTAGCGGATACGGGTGCGCCTGTCGGATTCTACATACTCAAGGGCGCCGAGCTGTATCAATTTTATGTTTCCTCCAGTGCGCGAGGCTCCGGCATTGCCGCCCGTCTGATGGCTGATGCTGAAGGTCATCTAAGCAAAACTGGTGTCCATACCGCTCATCTTGGGTGCGCCTTTGGAAATGATCGCGCCGCGAGGTTCTACGAAAAGTGCGGCTGGCTTAAGAGCGGGACAGTGACCGACGATGTAGAAGTTCCAGGGGGAACCTTCGCGTGGCGCTACGAGAAGTCACTTCAATAATCCCCGGGCGCGGCCTTCGAGCGAACTAGGACAAGGACGGAATGGCCTTTCACCAGGGCGTCGCGGACGATCAGTCGTCCGGTTCCGCCCGTTGCACCCAATCAAGAACCTTCATGTTCGATCTCGATCTTCATTGGTGTGAACGTCGCGGTTCACGCCGTCACGGCCTTCTGGGCCGCCGCGAAGACGTCGCGCGCAGACGTTGTACCCGCTACGTGCTCCGTGCCCTCGACTCCGAGGTCCATCCATCCTGCATTCACGGCCTCAAACATTTCTTCGGCAGGTCCGGTGTGGCCCTTCGGGATGCCGAATTGCTCGAACGCTTTCGCCCACCCTGCACGCGGGACTGCAAAGGCTTTCACATCGAGATTCAGGACTTCACCCAGTTGCTCCGCGACTTCATCCGCGGTGACCATCGAACCAAGCTCGACGGTGCGCTGCCCTGACCACGCTGGCCCGGTCAAAAGGATTGCCACCTCCGCGCCGATGTCGTTCGTCGCGACCATGGTCGATTTCCGATTTGTCGGATTGTAGTAGACCGGTAGCGTTCCGCCCTGGGCGACCTGCAAGCCGTAGAGGAAATTTTCGAAGAATCCACCTGCGCGCACAAATGCGATTGGCGATATCAGCTTTCGAAAACCTTTCTCCAGAAGCGACAAGGCCGTGATCATCCCGAGCCCGCTGCTCCTGTTCGCACCCATCGACGAGAGCGCTATCACCCGCGGCGGCGCTGCCTTGGTGAGCGCCTCGACATAGTTCGCAATCACGCCCTTGGCTTCTTTGTAATCGGGCGAGGGGGCCCAGACAGCTGGCAACATGACAAACGCGCCTTCGACGCCTTTGAGCGCCCGCTCGATGGCTGCCGAATCATTCCAATCACCCACTACCAGTTCCACGCCCTGCTTCGCCCAGCTCGACGCCTTCTCACGATTGCGGACTAGCGCGCGTACTTCCTTGCCGTGCGCCAACAGATGTTCTGCCGTCGCGCCGCCCACTTTTCCCGTGATTCCCATTACTAGAACCATAAATTTTCTCCTGAGGTTGAGGGACAGAGCACTGCCCCGGTTGATTTAACGGATGAGCGGCAGAATGGCCCGGATACGGGGATCGCGCGCGTAGAGGCCGACCCATGTCATCGCGCCGAGAAGCAGGGCAATGATTTCCGGCGGCGACCCGAACTCACCCATGCGGACATGGGCGCAGATGGCACCTCCCAAAAAGCCCGTCACTAGGATCGCGCCGAGCACGGCGGTGGCCGGGATGGCGTAAAGGATGGCGCAGGCGAGTATGATCGGACCCAAGACACGGGTCAGGTCCATCGCGAACCCGGTTTCCCGCAACATGCTCGCGATCTGTGCCGGCGCGAAAAGCTGAATAGTGCCGTCTGCCACCAGAGCGATAACAACGAACGCGCTCATTATCCGCCCGGCCCACAGGGCGCCATGCAAGGTCGTGGTTTCAGGCACCCGATGCAGTTTCAAAGTTTCGAACACTTGTGGTTCTCCTATGGGGGAATCCCAATATTACGTAGCTTACTGTGTCTCTTAGGTATGATAATCATCGAGAAACTGAACTCACTGTTCTCTCTGCGGTGAACAATACTGAGGCATGAAATGCAGAATCTCGAACCCATCCTCATTTTCATCACGGTCGCGGAAATGGGGAGCTTCACCCACGCAGCCGATAGCTTAGGAATTCAGAAGGGAAGAGCCTCAACGGCGGTCCGGAAGCTGGAAGAAGATCTCGGTGTCAGGCTTCTGCACCGGACGACGCGTAGCGTGCAGTTGACGGAAGACGGACGGGTATTTCATGCACGTGCCCGCGATCTGCTTGCTGACGTTGATGATCTGCACTCAATGTTCGCAGGCGATCGTGTGGCACTTCGCGGGCGTCTACGCGTCGATCTTCCGACCGAAGTGGCACGGACAACGATCGTGCCGGCCTTACCGGATTTCATGACGACTCATCCCGAGTTGGAGCTGGAATTGTCGAGCACGGATCGTCAAGTTGATCTGGTTCAAGAGGGGTTTGACTGCGTATTGCGACTGGGCCCCATCGGGGACGAGAGGTTGATTGCCCGCCCGCTGGGCAAGTTACGCATAGTCAACGCCGCGAGTCCCGCCTATCTGGCGCGCTATGGCGTCCCTCGATCGCTGGGAGATCTAAAGCGCCAGGAACACCGGACAATTCACTTTGAGACGACGCTGGGCGCAAGACCCGTTGGATGGGAATACCCGGACGGCGAAAGTTACGCGATACTTCAGTTGCCCGGTGCGTTGCACGTCAACAGCGCACAAACCTACGAAGCCGCTGCCCTCGCCGGTCTTGGCCTGATTCAGGCCCCACTTCTTGGGATTGGCCGATACTTGGAGAGTGGAGCGCTGGTGGAAATTCTACCCGACTTTCGTCGTCGCTCGCTTGCCGTGTCCCTCGTAGTCGCGCATCGGCGCAACCTGTCGCGCCGAGTCCGCGCATTCATGAAATGGATCGAAAATGTGCTCGCGCCCTACCTAGAATGAACCGCTTCGTTTTGCCCTCGGATTCAACATTCTGAATTTATGTCTTTGGGCGGCGATTGCGCCACCAGCGTCCGCGAGCCGATTTCCGAATATCGACTTAGGGAATAGGGACATCACATTACTCGCTAAACTACATTGACTCGCTTCAGGACGAACACGGAGACTTGAACTCGACGTCGCTCGTGCGTTCGTGACGCCACGCCATCCTAGGGCTTCTACCCAGCCCGCGCATCGGCTTATGCAGGGGGCAATACCTTCGCATCGCGGAGGCTTTCAGTCTTCACTCAAGTTCCAAACATAATTGAGATGTGATCGGTCATGCATCCCGGCGGGCAATTCGCTGTCCACAAAGCCCATGGCAACAATTTCCAGATGATTGCCAAAAGGGTCATTGAAATAAAACGACGCTTGGCCCGGCGGACCCGGTCGTGTAGGTCCTGAGATCGTTACCCCATTGGCCATCAATCGCCGTTTCCACGCGAGAAACTGCGATGGAGCCACGCGGAACGCGACATGGGGATGGAGAGTCTCCTCACGTAGTCGTCCAGCGGGATACTTAAAGAGGTCCAAGCGGGGGCCTCCGGCTAGGGTCAGCGAGAGGTGAACCGCCTGATACGTGTGAATTTGCTCCGGGTGCCATCCCATTTTCAGGAGCGTAGGCTCGTCGATTCGCATGACAATACGGGCGCCCATCACGCCAACATAAAAGGCCTCCGCAACACCCAGATCGTCACAGGGAAAAGTGATGTGATCGATGTAGATAAGCCTTGCCCGGCCAAGGCTGCTAAGCCGATAAATGAGCCTCGAGGCCATGAAAAAGAAAAACGCCCCCAACGCAATCACTTTGCGCAAGACTATTCCACCCACGGATAATGAAGACTCGGACGTCATCGATCCCCCTTGGTAAGCGGATCGCACTGGAGCAAGTCAAGAACCCGTTGCAGCAGCGGATTGATCTGCAAGACGGTTTTCTCTCCAAGTTGAGCGCTCGAACTGACGACTTGCCAACGCGCGCCGTTACCGGCGAGTTCTGAGATCTTAGCGCCGGCGCGCCGCAACAAACCGCTTATGCAAAGAAGCAACAGCGCAGGTCACCACTACATTACGCCAGCAAAACCAGTACTGTAACGCCCGTAGCCGCAACCGCCAGAAGCCCCTGCCCGACCCGCGTAATAAGATGAATGGTGTCCATGTGAATACTCCGTTAACTGATCTGATCGAACAGCTAACAGAGTGCGCCGCGTGGTCGTTCACCACAAACTGACTATCTGACCAACTGTTAAGAGAAACTTACGTGAGAAATAAGAGCGAGAAATGCGGTTCGCCACAAGCCAAGACACGGCTTACCAGCCGGCCGAGGATCGCCCAAATGAGGGATAGTGCCCGTCTTCGTCGCACAAGCAGCAATGCTCCCGGTACTCTTACTCCTGGCTAAGCATGGTTCGCGCGCCGCCGGAGACACAACGCTAGCGGCCGAACGCGATCCGCCTCGTAGTAGTCAGTTTCCGCATCCAAAGTGACGTCTCGCGAGCCGCAGTCCCACGGATATTCAACGGCGAAGTGGAAAATCGATTGCGTTAGGATTTCAGAGTGGCCGAATCGAGCTGCGCTATCCTGGTCGTCTGAGCCTTTATAATTTCGCGAGCGAACATCAACTCGGCGCACGCGGAACGTGCATCAGCAAGACTGCCTGGAGCGCCAAAGAACCCTTGTTCGACGATGCTGCGAAGTGTTCGATCGCTAATCGGCGCGTCCGTACGCGCAGTGTTCAAACTGGACAACTCCATGTTCCTCATCTCCCCTGTGTTTCTTGAGACTACGTCGGGTCAAATCTGCCGTTGGTCGTGAGAGCTTGCGCTGCAGCCCGGCGTTGCAATGTCGACTGCTCCGCTGTTTGGGTGCTGGTCGCTGTGGAGCAGTTCAAGGAATATGAACGAGAAGGATTACCCTTAACTGTTCCATAGAGGCATTGCTCGCAAATGCTTTACTTCAGTGATCGCTCGATCGCGACTCATGTCAAGCGCATGCCTCGGCGCAACACATTGATTGGCAAGGTACCCTGAAACTAAATCAATTCGCCCGAATTGAACTTGTTCGGATCATCTTTAAGGGCATTTCGCCTACACGCGCTCTGACGGATTGCCTGTCACCATCGGGGGCCCGCAAGTGAGACCGTGCATGGGCGGCACTACGTCGCATCAATTGCCTGGAGAATCTGATGTCGAACGAAAGCACGAGCGAAACTATGAATGACAAGGGCGGAATTGGACAGAATGATCCTAAGCGCACGACCGAGGCGCCAAAGAGCGGGCAGCAGTCACAAGGCACGACGCCTCGAACTGACAAGGGCACGCCGCAACAAGGCGGCTCGGATCACAAAAGCGGCCAACAATCGCAGGCCGATTCGCGAGCGGACGACGATGGGATGAAGCAGGCAGGCTCTACCAACTTCGCTAAGGACCCAAAGAAAGCGACGGAATCTGGAAACAAGGGCGCTTCATCCAGATAGGACAATGCTACTCACCCGCGATATCGGGGGAAAACCCCCGATATCCGTTCTTCCAAAAGCACTCATGTTTCAGAAAATTCTCGCGCGCGGGTGATAACCTCCCATATGCAGGCCTTAGGGTCCCTCCCTGCAAGCGAACCACCGCACGACTCCGGCGATCCCCTACATCGCAGCTCAAGGTTGCATAGGAGCTAGAGAGCTCAAGGCGCTCAAGAAGAACTGGCAATCCGCTACTGAGATGCACGCCCGGTCAACGCTCTGGGGCGCAAATTGTTTGGCTTATTGTCGGGCTCTCCCCTGCCGCTATCTTCTCGGGCATTTGATCTTGATCGGCACCAATTAGGAATCATCGGATTTCTAATGGTCTTTTTAAATCAGCGGTCCCTGCGCAATTCGATCATTCCCAACCAAGTACCCTATGCGTCCGAACTGGATCATCAACCGCTAAATGTCGCGATGGTAATCATGTTGATCTGCGCGCCAATCGGCCTCTACATGGTCTCAAGCTCCCGACAACGGCCGGAACGCGACTAGCGTCGCGCGGCGCTAAAGTCTTCCCGGACGTCATCGTGTCGGTTTTCGTCGCGCGGCTGGCAATGCTTCCGGTACTCTTGCTTCTCGCTAAGCATAGTTAGCGCGCCCCCGTCCGCGCGCCACGCGAACTCTTGCTCGGACGTCAGCCCGCCTCTAGCAGCCTACTTCCCGTAAGCGTGCGCGATCTGTCCCACCAGAACCGCGAACGGCATGGCAAGCGCCTCATAAACCGCCCCTGCATCCGGCCGGCCGTTGTCCTTCAGAATCTCGATGGCCAATGTCGCATAATCGGACAGGATCACTCCAGCCTGCTGCATCCGCAGCAGTCCGGCCTCATGCTTGGCTTGGCTGAACGTGCCGCAGGCATCCACCGCGACATATGCCTCGTAGCCCTTGCCGATCGCGGTGATTGCCGGAAATGCAGCGCACACTTCCAGAGATACTCCGGCAAATATGAGTTTCTTCCGGCCCGTTGCTTCAATCGCTTGAGCCACCCTTGGGTCGTCCCAGGCGTTTACGCTGCTCCGATCGATGATCTTGGTGTCAGGGAGAGCCGACACCAGCTCCGGAAACGTCGGCCCCCACATGCTCTCGCGGGCGGTCGTCACGACGATGGTCGGCACCTTGAGTATGCGCATCGCCTTGGCAAGTGAGACCACGTTGGTCTTGAGTTCTGCAAGCGGGATGTCCCTAACGCCCGAGAGAAGGCCAACCTGGTGGTCCACCAGAACCAGGGCGGCGTTGTCCGAGCTCAAGGGAACATAGGGCGTGGCTTTTGCGTACATGACTGACTCCTCATAACGGCAGTTGATCGCGCAAACTTACCGGGTTGACCCGCCCGTCAGAAGACTGCAAATTGTGAACCTATCGTCCAATGTATTGGACGGCCATCGCACGCGAGTAACAGACACATGCTTGACCTGAATGACTTCTTCTATTTCGTGCAGGTGGTTGAGCGTCGTGGCTTCACCGCTGCAGGCCGAGCTCTCGGCATGCCGAAGTCGACGCTCAGCTACCGTTTGAAGAAGCTTGAAGCCGAACTCGGAGTGCGCCTGCTTAATCGCACGTCACGCCATTTCGCGCCGACGCAGGCCGGCGAGGAGTTCTATCGACATGCCACAAGTGTCGTGAGGGCCGCGGGCGAGGCCGAATCTCTCGTGCGGCAGCGAGTGAAGGAACCGTTCGGAGTTGTACGATTTACCGCTGCAATTGGTACGGCTCAATTCGCACTCCGCGAAATAGTCATGAACTTCATTCAAGAGTATCCACGGATCCAGCTCGTGGAGTACGTGACCAGCCGACAGATTGATCTGCTAACAGAAAACTTCGATGTTGCGGTTCGTGCTCACTCCGGAGCGCTGCCGGACTCCACGCTGGTTAGCCGCACTTTGGCGGTTGCGCCTTGGATTCTCGTCGCAGGAACCGACTCCCGGAAGTATGGGGGATCGCCCAAGACACCTGAGGACCTGAAACGCTTCCCCTCTCTTTTCCTATGGAGAGCGAACACAACGCCTGCGTGGCGACTCCGACCACAAACCAAGACGCAGCGACGCCAAAGCGACGTAACCTTAAACCTGACGCCGCGACTGGTCAGCAATGACCTGTCCACTTTAAAGCAAGCAGCGGTCAACGGAATGGGGATTGCCGCTCTACCCGCGTACGTTTGCAAAAGTGAGCTACGCAGTCGACACCTAGTCCGAATCTTGCCCGGGTGGCTGGCCGGCGAATCCACCTTCACCGCGCTACTGCCACATCGTCTTGGACTGCTGCCCGCTGTGAGGATCTTCGTTGATTATCTTGCGAGGCATCTACCTGAGCGTGTACAGCCATAGGACACATCACGCCCTCTCGCTCCGCCATCAATGGCGCCGCGGAGTCCGGCCTGGCCATTGAGCCGAGCATTCCCTGCTTCGCCCAAGCCCGGGGTAGCCGTCCGTGGCTACCCGCGTAACGCATGCGTCACGCCCGTGGCCAGTCGCTCGCGCCGACATCCTGACATTTAGTCAGGATATGCAGATTCCGTCGCTCACCCCTGGCTAGTCTACCCAGCCGGCACATCATGGGCTGTCGTTCGGCCGACTCAACGCGACGTTGAGTCGCGCTGAAAAGAGCACCCGGCCTCACCCACGCTGTTTTGCCGCATTCGGTGCGCCGCCTGTCTTTTCCGTCTGCGGCGAATTCAATAAGCTGGCAGTGAGTTCTCGCGCAGAACGGGCGCCATAAGCGTCGGGCGCAATGGTGCCCGCGTTGATCATCGTTGCAAGACCATGAACGAATGCCCAGGACCTCAGACTTTCAAGCTCATCATGAGCCGCATCGCGCGGCGTCGCCTGCGGAACGGAATGCACGGCCCCGCGCAGTACCTCATAGGCGGATGTCCGCGCGGCATCCAGATCCGTATCACCGGATGCCTGGTGGACGCTGGAGCCGAACATCAGTTTGAATAGGCCAGGGTTGGATGTAGCAAATGCGACATAGGCAACGCCGGCCGCGTTCAGCCGCGCTTGCGGATCCACCGCTGCGCTCATTTCGTGTCGCATTGCTGCGGCGAATTCCTTAAACCCAAGCGTGGCAATTGAAGCCAGCAAGGCCGCCTTATCGGCGAAGTGATTGTAAGGCGCTGCCTGCGAGACGCCCGCTCGTCGCGCCGCGGCACGCAATGTGAGTGCCTCGTAGCCCTCCGATTCGAGAATTTCGCGGGCAGAGCGTATGAGGGCCGCCCGAAGCGCTCCGTGATGGTAGCTGCTGGCCCTTTTGGGTGCCGTTTTATCACGCGCCAGTTTCTGCGCGCTTTTCGCCTTGGTTGACATGCCTGCAACATAGCCGGTGCGGCGCGGGAAATCCAGCGGATGTTGACATTGTTAATATTCATGGTACATTAGTATTAACAGCGTTAACATAGACCACAAAAAGACAGTTGCTAGATAGCGAGTACCCAATCATTCACTCAAAGGAGATAGACATGAAAACCTTCATCAAAACTCAATCCAAACTAGCTAATTTCATGGTTGCCGCCAGCTTCCTCGCTCTCGGTTCCGCTGCCATCGGCGGAACCGCGCTGGCGAGTGAGCGCGCCGCCGCATCAACGGTAACCTACCCGGTAGGATATTCAGATCTCGATATATCCACCGCGAAAGGCGCAAAGACCCTGTACTTGCGCATCCGCTACGCAGCGGAAACCGTTTGCGAGAGCGCCGTCACCTGGGGTAAGAAAGAAGGCGACGCCTGTGTGAACAAGGCGGTGACTGATGCCGTTGCCCGCATCAATGCCCCGCGGCTGACACAGTACACGGAGAGCACAGGTGACAAGGCCGGCCTCGTGCAGCTCGCAAAGACCAATTGAGCAAATGACGGAAAGGCCACTCGGGCGGTGATGTGTCACTCGCCGTCCGAGTCCTCCCAGCGACGCCACACATGATCAGCGCAAACTACCCATGATGGACACGCTAGAACAGTATGTGGGCGCGCGAGATCGTATGACCGGGCGTGAAACGCAGGGACGCGTTTCCCGCCGCGTCCACGGAAGGATTCACAGCGCCCGGGAACACGATCTCTCGCGCCCACCTGTTTATTCTGGCAAATTCATCTTGCTCAAAAACGCACTCCAGCGCGGATTGCCGTGGAGCTTGTCGAACTCCGGTGACACTTTGATGCGATACAGAAGTGAGTCCTTCTGCTCATAGGCGCGATCGAGCCACTTAAAAGCCTCGTCCGACTCGCCGCGAACGGCATAGACCGTCGCAGTAGATAAGGGAAATCGTTGCCGCGACCTTTCAGCCATTGCCCAAGGGCCGCAGTGGAATCGGCCTTGCGCCCGAGCGCGAAATAGGCCAGCGCGGACCCGGCGATCGGGCCACCGTCGATGGGTTCTTTTGAGAATTCCGCTAACGCCGCTTCGGGATCGCTGCGAGCGAGCAGCACTATGCCGACAGAGTAATGCCCGAAGCTGTAGGTGGGACTGATTTCGAGACTGCGGCGAATGGCTGCTTCGGCCTCGGCCAATCGGCCGCGGCGAACTTGTACATCCTGGAGTAGTTCATAACCGAGAGGGTTCAGCGGGTCTGCCTCGAGCAACGTGTTTACTAGCTTCAAAGCATCGTTCCAGCTGCCTACAATTAGCAACTGCTTCCCGCACATATACAATATGAGTGAATCGTTGGGCGATAGCTCCCGTGCCAGCTTTAGTTCCCGTTCGGCGGCAGTCCAATCCCAATCGTACACATTGTGAATGTTTCCGAGCAGTGCGTGTGCGAACGCATGCTTTGGGTCGAGCGCAAGCGCATGTTCCGCGGCATGCCGGCCTGCTCGAATGCCACTGCGGGCGGCATCATCAAAAACTCTCCAAGGTTGTCGTACGCGGCTGCAATCCCAGCCGCCGCGTTCGCGAACGTCGGATTAAGATCAAGCGCCCGCTGATAGTAACTCGCAGCCTGCTCGAAGCCCTGCTGGTCGAAGCGGTTATTTGCATGTGCGCCTTGCAGATACAACTTGTAGGCTTCCGAGTTGCGCACCAGCGGACGGGAAACGATGCCGTAGGCTGCACCCACTTCGACTTGAAGCGCTCGCACGGGGCTGGCCGCGATCTCGTCCTGCATCTTCAGGTTCGCCCGCAGCCGCCACGGATAGCTTCACGGCGGCCCGGAACATGACTTCTCGTGACCACTCCGCCTCCGAGGAGTTTTCCACCCCTTTAACCCCCGCCAAGAAGCACTCCCTACTACATGGGCGGAGCCGTTAAGAATGCGATCAATTCGTTGGCCTACACCCCAAGTGGATGGCCTCGATTCGACGGCTTGCGGAAGCCTTTGCTTGTTTACTTATTGCATCGCGAGTTGCGTCCATTGTCATGACTCTCACATTTGCCTTTGCGCTGCATGAAAGATGAGTGCAAAGCTACTCGCAACGTTCGGTTCACGATTGCGCTCGCGGGGGAAAATCTGGCGTATGTGCGGAAAACTTAAAGTATTACTCGGATTGAGTCTGGTTGCGGTTGCACCAGCGGCATTCGCCCAATACACCTTGGATCTGACCGGTGTGGGCAACGGTACGGTGGCGAACGGCGTTTACGTCAGCCCGTACCAAGGGACTATCACCGGCAACGGCACGAGCTATTCCGGCTTCATGATTTGCGACGATTTCAATACCGAGTCGTATCTGAACGCCCCGTGGTTGGCCTCTATGACGAGCGCTGGCGCCTTGAACGGCACCGAGAAATTTCCGTGGACTGCAACGTTTGGCGGGAGTACCTATTCCGCGCAGCAAGCGTATAACGCAGCCGGTTGGCTCGCGAACGGGTTGTTGAACAATCTCAATGACCCAAACACCCAAGTCAATTACTCGTTTGCCATTTGGGATATCTTCGATGGCCAGCAGACGGATCCCAGCGGCGGTGCGACGACGCTGGAAGCCGCGGCGTTTTCAGCCGTCAACAACGGATACGTAGCAAGTAACGTGAGCGTATACACTCCGACGCCGCTCAACGCGAGCCAAGAATTCCTGGTTGTTTCTCACCCGATGCAAGCGCCAGAGATCGATCCGACATCCGCCGTGAGCGGGTTGACGCTGTTGTTAGGCGGCTTGGCCGTCGCCTCCGGGCGCCGAAAGCGAGCCGAGTAATCGGAGCTTCTTCGTCTGGTCGAGCTGTTCGGGCATCCCTGCCCTCGCTCGACTACGGCGGCCCAGAGGCGTGACTCCGGTCCGCCTTCCGGATCTCGGACGAAGCGTCCTTCATCGGCGACGTCATCGTCGCCACACGCCCTCTCAGGGCGGCCCCGAAGGGGTGAGGCGCATCGCCGAATAACACCGGCCCGTAGACAGGCCTACTCTTGGCGCGACAGCGCCGACTAACGCGGACATCCGTCCGCGTTGCACGCCGGAGCTACTAGCGAATGCGGCCCGAAGGGGTGCAACACATGCGTTGCACGGGCGTACAGTGGTCCAACGCATGCGTTGGACGGGTGACCATGGACGGTCACCCTGGGCTTGAGCGCAGCACGGATTGCGCAGATCAATGTACGCCCTGGGCTTGCGCGCAGCACGGAATGCGCAGCGCAATGGGCCAAAGGCCGAGTAACCGCGAAAGCGGCGTCTGACTTAATCCGAATCTCCTGTCTTCATCCTAATTCGCGAAAATTTCGGGCCCAAAGATTTGCCGGATCTCAATGGTGTCGCCTTCGTCCGCCGGGCAGCGCCGCGCCCATTTCACCACTTCTTCCTTGGATGGTGCCTCCACCAGCCAGTAACCGCCCACCACTTCTTTTGATTCGATGAACGGTCCGTCGGTCACGGAGGACTTGCCTTTGGCGAACGACACGCGCGCTCCCATCGCCTGCGGATGCAGGCCGTTGAGCGAAACAATTGTGAACGCTTTGCCCAATTCTTTGTTGAACCGGTCCATCTCTTCTACCTTTTTCGGATCGGGCCTAAAGCCTGGCATCGGTTTGCCACCTTGGTAAACAGCGGGAATCATCAGCATCATGAATTTCATGGTTACTTCCTTTCGGTCTGTCGATATCCATGTCAACGATTGAGACGGGCCGAAATCGACAGCCGATAAAACGTATTGCTTCAATTCTTGAATGCGTTCTTCATCTGGTCGAGTGTTCCTCGACGGGCCGCGCTGTTCGCACCGCAACGCTTCAGGTTATTCGGCACTTCGTGCCTCACCCCGCTCTAACTCCGGGTCGCCTTGCAGGCAATCTACGACGCTGCGCGTCGTGCTCTGCCTCACACCGGACCTGCCGGCACTTCCTTGTGCCGGCGTTCGTCGCATTCGACTCACCCCTGTGTTCGCGCGGCCACGGTGAGCTAGAGGCGTGACTCTAACTCGCCTCCCGAATTCTTGGCCAAAGCGGCCGCGAATCCGTTGCCACGTCCGTGTGGCAAATGATGCTCTAGTCATGCGTCGCAGACTACATTCTCCCCCTGGAGACCTCTCTTCTTGGCGGCTATGCCGAACGGTAGCGGCGCATGACTTAAAGCGCGACGTCGACCAACAGCGACTTATGATCAGTCAATCCCTTCTATCCTAGCACCCACCGACCTCAGCGCTGGAGAGGTCCCGAGACCACGGAGCCGGAATGAAGCAATAGTCGATGTGAAACGGCGCCTTCTCATTCGAGCGAAATGCGTAGACCGAATTTCCTCGCGATGCTCCTTAATTTCCCTCTCGTCAGTCTCTTCAATCGACTCGACGGAGTCGCCCATTGCTGGCGATTTACATCGGGCGTAGTCTTTGGCTCTTCGTCAAAGGGGTCGTACCATGTTCCCTCACGCCCGCGCTTGGAGTATTTGGCTTTCCAGCACATTGTTGTTCGCCGCCGTTGCCGACGCGGCACCTAGTGTGTCCACTAAAGATACCGAGGCGAAGTTGCAGAAGGCGGTCGACGGAGACTGGCGTTCAGCGGAGCACCGGGAGCGCGACCGCTATCGCCACCCGATCCAAACGCTGCAGTTTTTTGGGATCCAGGCGAACATGACGGTGATCGAGCTGGCGCCCGGCGGCGGTTGGTACACGGAAATCCTCGCTCCTTTCTTGGCCGCAAACGGGCACTTGATCGAGGCTGCATCGCCAAATATCGAGCAGAGGATCAAGGACAGTCCGGTCTTCGGGCACATCGTGAAGTTCATCCCCTTCAAGCCACCGCTCAATGTGGCGCTGGGCGCACCGAATACCGCCAACATGGTGCTCACCTTCCGCAGCAGCCATGATTGGCTCAATGACAGCCCGGCGACGCTGGACGCCGTGTTCAAAGCGGTGTTCGAGGTGCTCAAACCCGGCGGCACATTCGGCGTCGTCGAACATCGAGCCAAGCCGTTCGCTGATGCCGTAGAAAGTTCGAAGCAACTGCACCGCATTCCGGAGGATTACCTGATCGCGTTGGGTCTGAACACGGGTTTCCGGCTGCAGGGGGTGTCAGAAATCAACGCGAATCCGCAGGACTCAGAAAGCGTAAACGTGCACCGCCTGCTACCGGATCTGGTCGGGCCGGAGAGCGAACACGCCGAGATGAAGGCGATCGGCGAGTCCGATCGCATGACGCTGCGGTTTCAGAAGCCTTGAGCGGCTTCTTCGATGGGCCGCGCCGTTCACACATCCCTGTGTTCGCGCGGCCACGTCGAGTTCGAGGCGTGACTCCAACTCGCCTCCCGGACTCTTGGCGGAGACGCCATCGAGTCCGTTGCTACGTCCATGTAGCAAGCTAACGCGCTTGCCGTGCGCTATGTGATACTTCCATCACGCTCGCAATCATACCCATCCTGGTGGCCCTCTTTTCTTGGCGCGACAGCGCCGAGCCGCGCGGCGTCCCTCTACCTCCGACTTACAAACTTCATCCATGCCGCGTTGAGTTTCCTCTGATGTATCTTCTTTCGCCCTAAATCCCTCCCAAGCTTCCCGAATTGCCCGAGACACATCCCGGTATCTGTCACTCGACCCGGCGTCCTCGGGACTGAACCACCGGCAAAACTCCTCGTGGACAATCGTTTGAGTATCATCCACGGATTTCGCGTCGGTTTATTCTTGGAAGAATCGAGCTAGTCTCAGGGTCATATTCATCGGCATTGTCACCAAAATTGATCCCCATTGGGTCTGCCTCAAACAACAAGACCGTGACGCGACAATGGGGGAGTTTGCGGCCCGGCCGCCTTTGGAGGATTGTTGGGGGCCCCGTCGGAGAGGCCCCCGACGTCACCCAGACATCGGTAAACGACGGGCCGCTGTTCACCGGTAATTCCGGATCATTCGCCGAATATCGCGTGAACGCCTGCGGGATCTCGCTCAAGATTCCCCCATCGAAGAACCCCGTCTAACCCAAAGGGAGATAGTCATGAACAACCTGATCAAAACCCAATCAAAGCTAGTGAAATTCATAGTGGCCGCCGGATTCTTAGGTTTGGCCGGCGCTGCCACCGGCGGAACCGCGCTGGCGAGTGAGCCTGCCGCCGCATCAACGGTAACCTACCCGGTTGGATATTCAGATCTCGATATATCTACCACGAAAGGCGCAAGGACCCTGTACATGCGCATCCGATACGCAGCGGAAACCGTTTGCGAGAGCGCCGCCACCTGGGGCAAGAAAGAGGGAGAGGCCTGCGTGACCAAGGCCATCAACGATGCCGTGGCCGGCGTCAATGCTCCGCCGCGGACACAATACAGCCAGCTGCGCAGCAAGAGCGACAAGGCCGGCCCCGTCCAGCTCGCAAACGCTAAGTGATTTTTTGGTCGTCAATCGCAATGCCGCGCAGCGGCACAACCTGCGCGGCATTATTTGAGTCTACGAGAGGCATTTTTCCAATATCGCCATCACTCGAATCTATGGTCGGCGCTAAATGAAATTTGAACACGCGCCGGCGTTTGCGGTGAGCTATCAAGGTTTACACAATCCGGCCGCCATCGACCCTCTGCCGACCTTTGTCACTGTCGGCTTTGCGGCACTCTAACCGGCGATCGCTATGAACTCCGTGCGACGATGAGACTGGCGACCAGCAACAGCATCGTGACCGGTAGCCACACGATCCGCTCCCGCGCGTTCGGAGTGATCGCGTTTGCCACGACGCTCAGAGCGCCGTACCCAACCACGACCCAAATTAATTGCCTTGTTTGGTGCTTCCATCGTTGCATAAGCAGACCGGCCCGAATAAGCACCACAAACCCGAGCGCCAACAAGACAGCTACTGAAGCGCCCGAAGCAATTCGCAGCTGTATTGGAAGGGTGCCCGGATGACTCCCGCCCGAGGCAAACTCGCCCCATGGCGTGCCGGCGGCCAGCGCAATTTGGAATAGAATTGTGCACGTGATGAGTACGACGTATAGGCGGGCTGCAATAGTGGAATTCATCTGTTGCTCACCGAGTGTGGATCAATGCCTACGTTTGGCGAATCTGAGTTGGACGATTCACTCCCGTTCGCCAATGAGTGCTAATGATCTTGCTGCTGGTCGGGACCGCTTACGGATAAATCGATCCTCTGATCCTCGCTTCGACGAGTGACCGAAAAGTAGGTCAACAGGGTCACTTCTTCTCACCCACCGCCCTCCTGATCACTCCCCATACGACACGCCAGTATGGAGAGGTTGTAGATACCTCGTCGAAATGACTCGCACCTGGCAATACAACTGTTTCCGCAGAGTCGCCCCGTCTACGAACACGATCGGCATAATCTCGCGCGTCTTTCGGCGAGGCGAAATTATCGAGTTCTCCATTGATGAACACTGTATGGCTGCCATTTGGCGAAAGCTCAATGGGAGTGGTGTCCGCGTATACGTCCTGACGTTCAGCACTGGGAACGCCGATTATTTGTGATATTGAGTATCCACAAGCCTCCTGAAGATGTTCCGCATAGGGCCGGAGATCACCAAACCCGCCCAAGGCGACGACATTCCGCACCGGAATCGACCGAGTGTCATGGAGAGGACTTGATGGGGGAAGCAGAGCGCGCCCCGCTATCCATAAAGCAAGGTAAGCGCCAGCCGAATGCCCCACGGCGATGATCCGATCCATGTCAAAATGTCGACTCTCAGCCTGCGCGGCAAGCATGTCGAGTGCCGCGTTGACGTCCTGAAACGTCCCTGGATATCCGCCACCGGGTTCATCCAATACACGATATTCAATGCTCCATACAGCAATGCCCTGGGAACTGAGCGCGGCAGCGATACCGCGCATCTGCGGCATGCCTTGATACTCGTTCTTAAAGCAACCGCCGTGGATTAACAACACCACTGGAAATGGCCCGGGACCACGAGGCTGGAACAGCTCAACAAATTGGTACGGCGAGCCTCCATAGAACAGTCTTTCATTCGGGTTCGGCCCTGAAAGCCTCAGGTAATCGGTCACCGTCGCGGGCTTGTGGGCGCCGTGAGCAACGCCAACGACGGCGTAGAGCAGCCCGATCGCTATGATTCGAAACCGCATGGCATGCCTCTTCATCGCGCGGAGGTGGTTCGTTCTGAGTGTCGCCGAGTCGTGACTACTTCTCCAATCGCGGCGTAATTATGCCCGTGTTGAAATGCGTATCCATCAATGACAGAGGCCGAGGAAGGAAATTGCAGAATGCCAACCAGCATTTCCGAAGCCAAGCGGCCGCTGGGACCGGCCGTTTGCGGCCGTGAATGACAGCTTATTGGCGCGCATTTCTGGTGGTCGAGTGACTCAAAGTGGCGTGCGCCGTGGTAAGGCGGCGCTTCCCAGTGGGTGAGAGCCCCATCCGGCGACAGCTCCAGCCGGAAGCAACCGGAGCAACTGTGGAGGTAACGAAGCGGTTGAAGCCTTTGGAATGCGAGCCACGAATTATGGTGGCAGCGCGAGTGTGCAGGCTGTAACGCGAGTGAACGCTGAGCAAGCCTCGAAAAGGACGATGCGCGGGCCGACCCGTTATCTGCTGCACGCGCGACGCGCGCTTCTCTCGGCCGCGTTTCGATATTCCGCGCAGATGCAGAATAACCGAGCCGGAACTCAGGCTCTTGTCCAACAGCCGTTGCAGGTAATTCGCAACAACGTGTGCACTAAGGCTGCAAACACAACAAATATCCAAAAGTGAGGGGGTATAATCTGCTGAAGAAAGTCGCTCATGCAATTCTCCCTGCTATGTTCCTGCCAGTGATGCCACACCGACGCTACCACGGCAACGCCTTGGTGATATTAGGTACTATCTGCGGATAATGACCATATCGAGGAAAGTAACAGGGGTTTGTTACCTGGGGCCCTGACAGGTAGCTGAGAAAATCTATCTGGCCTTCTTCAGGGCCGCGTCTAAGTCCAACCAAATATCGTCAACATTCTCAATTCCAACGCTCAACCTTAATAACGCGGGCGGTAGGTGATCCTGACCAGGAATGCTGGCTCGGCGTTCAATCGTAGACTCCACGGCCCCCAAACTCGTTGCATGTTGAATGAGCCGGACGTCCGAACAGACTGCGTCAGCAGCCTCAGCGCCTCCACGAACATCGAAGGAAATGATCGTGCCGTAGCCCTTCAGCTGAGCGCGTGCGATCGGGTGCGTCGGGTGGGTACTTAGTCCAGGATAACGCGTGAATGCTACGGTAGGATGCAAGCTTAAGCGCTCCGCGAGGATCATTGCGTTTGCCTGA
>Ga0210394_10001559_pt1 | contig 36054 bp, 31 predicted proteins | sample IncBWC12MmetaG_FD_160121 | JGI IMG/M metagenome (GOLD analysis project Ga0210394, IMG submission 160121) | Forest soil microbial communities from Barre Woods Harvard Forest LTER site, Petersham, Massachusetts, United States - Inc-BW-C-12-M | ecosystem: Environmental > Terrestrial > Soil >... | reverse complement strand
AGCTCCTCGATAGCTCTGAGGAGATTCATTTCAGGCTCTTCGAAAGCACAGAAAGCAAAGATCCAATTTCCACCTGGTCGGCCGACGGCGTCTACGACGCGGCGATTTCGAATCCGCGCATCTATCACCATGGAAAATTTGCTATGGTGCGGCGTTTCGCCGAGCGCGAGAAATTCCGCTTCCCTGCCCCGATCGGCGAAGCGACGGTATACCTGGCCGCGCAGGACGAAGTCTGCCTGATGCCCCGTGACACGCACGTGCGTGACGTGGACGCGAAAATCGGCGGCAATGATTTCGATCGTTTGTATCGCTGGTTCCGGCAAGGGCGGCTGAACCGCTCGCAGGGCATGGTGCGCAAGCGCTTTCCGAAAGTACCAACGCCGAAAGCGGTAGCGAAATTAATTCGCCGCGGGATCTTGGAGAACGCGCGGTTCGCAGCGGCCGTGCTGGTGCGCGGCCTAAGAGACGAGCAGCCGCTGCTGGTTCGCTGGGACGCGAGTTTTCCGACGCTGTACCAGATCCGCCTGCGCGGTTTGATTTCGACGCCGATTTCCTACGCCACAGCACATATGGCCGCTTTGTTCGTGAAAAATTTTCCGCGCGATTCAGCGGGAGTTATCAGTCCCTCGGAGCTGCCGCTGGAGAAGCGTCGCGCGATCCTCGCCGCCGTGAAGTCGCAGGATATCCGCCTCGCCCTGAAGATCACGCGATTGAAGAAAAAAGAAGAAGACGAAGATTTCTAGCACTAGCCTCATGTAGCGCCGGTCTTCAGACCGGCAGGGGTTGCTCAAAGCATGAAGGCGACGCGAATCGGCTGCTCTCAACTCCAGCAATGATAAAAGACGGCCCCCTGGACTTCCGGCGCAGATCCGTCCGGCTGCTGGACGAAGATTACCGTGGCCTGAAACGCGTCTTCTTCACCTTTTGCTGCGATCATCGTCGGCCATACTTTTCAAATGCCGCCTCTGCCGAATGGGTGTTGCAGAAACTCTTAGAGCGAGCGCAGGCACACTCATCGCTGGCGCACGCATGGTGCGTGATGTCGGATCACATGCACGCCTTCATCGAGGGAATCTCAGAAACTTGCGACGCGCTGCGCTTCGCGCACGATTTCAAACAACGAACAGGTTTCGAGTGGAAATCGAATCGCAAGAACCGGTTGTGGCAGCCGCGATTCTACGACCACATTGTGCGTTCTTCGGTGGCCACGGAGAGAATCGTCTTTTATATCTGGTCGAACCCAGTGAGAAAGGGAATGTGCACGAATTTTCTCGAATATCCGTATTCGGGCTCGGCAACTGTGCCATTCAAGAGGCCGAGCAGCGTGACGGCTTGGGTTCCTCCGTGGCGGGAGGAAGCAACTTCCAAGTCAACCCCTGCCGGTCTGAAAACCGGCGCTACAAAACCGTAAGGCGCTCAGAACGGATTTGCCAGCGGCTTCAATAACCCGAAGTCGATTAGCCCGTTTGCCACAAACTGCACGGCCAGCGCTACCAGCAACAGACCCATCATGCGCGTCAGGATGCGGATTCCCGTCTGGCCCATGTACTGCTGCACGCTTCCTGCGGCGCTCAGAATCAGGAATGACGCAAATGCGGTAGCAATGATGGTGGAATAAATGACCACATGCTGCCAGATCGCATGCGATTCGCCGACCAGCACCATCACAGTTGAAATGGCTCCCGGTCCCGCCAGCATGGGCATGCCCAGCGGAATAATGCTGGCGTCGCGCTTGCTCACGCTTTCTTCGGCTTCCGCGGGCGTGGCTTTCGTGCTCGATTGGCGCGCCTGCAGCATGTCCAAGCCGATTTGTAGCAGTATGATTCCGCCGGCAATTTTGAAAGCGGGAAGCGTGATGCCGAACATCTTGAAGATCAAGCTTCCGGCCACCGCAAACGTGGAAAGAACGATCGCACACGTCCAAGCGGAACGTCGCGCGATCCAGCGGCGCTCTTGCGGAGGGGAATCGGAAGTGACGGCAAGAAAGAGCGGAATCACCGTGAACGGATCGACCAAAAAGAAAATTGAGGTGGCCGCAAGCAGCGCGAATTCGAGAACGTGGGCAACGGTTGCGGGCATGTGAGGCATTAGGACGCAAACTTAACACGATTACGCGCTCGGGGCACCGAAGGAAGTGGTAGTGAAATTTCACCGACTAACCCTAATTCTCCTGCTAACAATGCCCCAGCTTCGCTCGTCCATAGAGCCATAGAATAATCGCGTCTGCCGCATCACGGGGCGCGCAACAGTGAGGCACCCGTGCTTTCATTCGTCCAAGACCTGCGCTATGCGTTCCGCATGTTGCTCAAGAGCCCCGGATTCACAATTGTTGCGGTGCTGACGCTGGCTCTCGGAATTGGCGCCAATGTCGCCACTTTCAGTGTGGTCTACGCCGTCCTGTTGCGCCCATTGCCGTTTCCGCATTCTGAACAGCTCGTGCGCGTCTTCGACGACCTTCGCGGCCCTAACGAACAGGATGTAGGTCTGTCTGCACCCGAGCTGTGGGATTTGCAGGAGCGCTCCGGCGTGTTTCAGGAAGTTTCGGCAGTGGCGCCAAGTAACTCAGCTGTTGGCGGAGGAGATCGGACCGTGCGCGCCGAAAGCCTCGTGACGAGTCCCGACTATTTCACGCTGCTAGGAGTGAAGCAGCAACTTGGCCGCGTCTACACGCAGCAAGATGCTGCCCAGGGATTCCTGGAGCCGGTGGTTATCAGCGATGGATTTTGGCGACGCAACTACGGTTCGGATCCAAACATCATCGGCCGCAAAATGCGCCTCGATAGCGACCTGTACACGATCGTCGGGGTGATGCCGCCGGGCTTCAGGCATCCGGGCCGGACGCTCAACACCGACGTGGAAGTCTGGCTCGCTACGGGATTCAATGGTCTTCCGTTTCCTGTTCCACCCGTAAGGTCTCAGAGAATAATTCCGGGCGCCATCGCACGTTTGCGGCCCGGACTCACCGTCGCGCAGGCGCAATCGCAGCTCGACGGCTACATATCGCGACTCAGCCTGGACTATCCGGCCGAATACCCTGCTGCCGCGAAGTGGGCCGTGCGGCTCGTACCGGTAAAAGAAGATCTGGTGGGCCCACAGCGGACGGAGTTGCTCATCCTTTTCGGAGCCGTGGGATTTGTGCTGCTTATCGCGTGCGTGAATATCGCGAACCTGCTTCTCGCGCGCTCTTCCGGGCGCCGCCGGGAAATTGCCATTCGTTTGACGCTCGGCGCAAGTCGCGCACGTCTCGCAGCACAGCTATTGACCGAGAGCACGCTCTTGTCTGTAATTTCCGGCGTCGTCGCCATGGTCACAGTTCTCTTCCTGAAGAATGCGATCGTAAGCCTCGCCCCCGCGGATATCCCGCGGCTCAACGAGATTGACGTCAGCGGCAAGGTTCTCTTTTTTGCTTTCCTGATTTCGATAGTCACCGGCGTCCTCTTCGGCTTGGCGCCGGCGCTTCAAACTACGAATCCGAACCAGATTGAGAATCTGAGGGAAGGCGGGCGCGGGTCAGGCGCCGGTAGACGCCACACTCGACTCTCGCGTGTCCTTGTAGTGTCCGAGATAGCGTTCTCGATTATTTTGCTGGCGGGTGCGGGGTTACTGCTACGAAGTTTCTGGCGTGTGCTCGAAGTGCGTCCCGGCTTTAACCCCAGCCATCTGACTACGGTGCAAATCTGGATTCCAGTGGCCAACGATCCGGCGAACGATCCCTATGCCGCCGAAGAGAAGCGCGCCGCTTTTCTTCAAGAAATATATCGCCGCGTCTCTGCGCTGCCGGGAGTTGAGCAGTCAACGATTTCCGGCAACGACACTCTGCCCATGAACTCCGGGAGGAACTACTCTCCCTTTTCCATTCAAGGACGCCCGGAAGATTCCGAGCGCAGCCCCACTGCGGACATAGCGGTGGTCGATACCCAATATTTTCGCACGATGGAAGTTCCTCTGATTGCCGGACGAACTTTTACCGCCTCAGATACGAGCAAGACTGCCGAGACAGTTGGCGTGATCGACCAGACTCTCGCGCGGCGCTATTGGCCGGGCCAGAGTCCGCTAGGACAACAAGTCAAGTTTGGATTCGGAGCGGGTATTCAGGGCGTGAAGATTGTCGGCGTCGTGGGCGATATCAAGTCGGATGGTTTTGACGCGCCCAGCGTTCCGCACATTTATGTTGCTCTCGGGCAGTTTGCGCCAGTCAACGCGGTGGTTTTTCTCCGCAGCCGCGGCGAGGTGGAACATCTCGGGGAAGCCGTGCGGCAAGTGGCGGAAAGCGTCGATCCCAATGTTCCGGTGCACAGCATCAGCTCGATGGATGACATCATCGCCCGATCGCTGGCTGACCGCCGCTTTGCTCTCGAGCTTTTGGGTGTGTTTGCGGCGGTTGCGCTTCTGCTTGCCGCGGTCGGTATCTATGGCGTGATGGCCTACTCCTTCAGTCAGCGCACGCACGAAGTGGGAATTCGCATCGCACTCGGCGCCCAGCGATTCGATATTCTGCGCATGGCGCTGGGAGAAGGCATGCGGATCGTTGTAATCGGGCTAGCTTCAGGCCTCGTCGGAGCTGCGATAGTGACGCGAATTTTTCGTTCTATGCTTTTCGACGTGGGACCGGCTGACCCAACTACCTATTTTGCTGTTTCAGCTATTCTTGCCAGCGTCGCACTTTTCGCGTGTTACATTCCGGCACGTCGAGCTACCCGCGTGGATCCTCTTGTCGCGCTGCGCGAAGAATGAAAACGCCATAGCCGCATCTACTAAACTCCAATCCAGCATCACCACGCTCGATCGTCATCCGATTGGCTTGAAGCTCGGGCCGGGTCTTTGTTACAAAGGATGAGGAGCCGCCACCCTCTCCTGCGGACAAACCGTGCATGCCTCACGTCGCGTCGAAAGTAGCAAGTCGATCGAATCGAATAACACCTGCCTCAATCTTCTTTGAGCTGAAGCTAACAAATCGAGCGCCCCAAGGAGGCATTCATGGCTGAATCTGAGCGTTACGACGCCCTTATCATCGGAAGCGGTGAAGCTGGAAAGCACATTGGATGGACGATGGCCCAGTTGGGTCATCGTACGGCAGTTGTCGAACGCAAACTCATCGGTGGCTCATGCCCGAATATCGCCTGCCTCCCCAGCAAGAACATCGTCCACAGCGCAAAAGTGGCATCGTTCGCTCGTCGCGCGGCTGAATTTGGGCTTGAACTGGGATCGTTCCGAATCGACATGGCGGGCGTCCAGCGCCGCAAGAGGAAAATGGTCGAGGAGGAGATTCAAGCGCATCTCAATCTTTACAAAGCGAGCGGCGCAGAGCTGATCATGGGATCGGCGCGTTTCATAGGTCCTCGAACGGTAGAGGTTTCTCTCAACGACGGAGGCACGCGCGTGATCGCCGGCGACCGCGTGTTCCTCAATTTGGGCTCGCGCGCGACAATCCCGGATGTGCCCGGAGCGGCGGCCGCAAAACCGATGACGCACATTCAGCTCCTGGATCTGGACCGTCTGCCGCAGCACTTGATCGTGATCGGCGGCGGCTACGTTGGACTGGAACTGTCGCAAGCCATGCGGCGTTTCGGTTCGCGAGTCACGTTAATCGAAAGAAGTCCTCAGATCGCAAGCCAAGAGGATGCCGACGTAAGCGCCGCGCTGCTGGACCTTTTCCACGACGAGGGAATCGAAGTGCTGCTTAGAACGGAAGTTGTCCGCGTCGAAGGGCTTTCCGGCCAGCATGTGCGAGTCCACGTGAAAGACGCCAAGGGCGAGCGCGTGATCGAAGGCAGCGATCTCTTGGTCGCTGTTGGCCGCGTTCCCAACACTCAGGAGATCGGGCTCGATAAGACCGGAGTGGAGCTCGACGCGCGCGGCTACATAAAAGTTAACGAACGCCTCGAGACGTCGGCTCCGAGCATCTGGGCGGTGGGCGATTGCGCCGGCAGTCCACAATTCACCCACGTGGCCTTCGACGATTTCCGCGTGATTCGCGACAACCTCAACGGAGGAAATCGCACCACTCTGAATCGCTTAATCCCATACTGCATCTTCACGGATCCGGAGCTCGCGCGCATTGGATTGAACGAGACGCAAGCGAAAAGCCGCGGCGTCGAATATCGCGTGGTGAAGATACCGATGGCCATAGTCTTCCGCGCAGAGACTCTGTCGGAACCGCGCGGCTTTCTGAAGATGCTGATCGAAAAGGATAGCGATCGCATTCTCGGAATCACGGTGTTCGGCGTGGAAGCCAGCGAGCCGATGGCAACGGTTCAAACGGCAATGCTGGCAGGCCTGCCATACACCGCGCTCGGCGATGCGATCTTTGCTCATCCCACGGCGGCTGAAGGCTTAGTTCGCTTGCTGGCAAGCGTACCGGCGAGAGCCGGGCAACAGGCTGCCTGAAACATGCGAGGCCACCACTCATTGACCTCAACCTCGGCGGGCCGTTTACCGCGGTTCGCGCATTTTCAGGTCGAGGACAAGACGGACCTCATTGATCTTCTGCGGAGTTTCATAGCGCGGCCCGGAATAATCGAGGCCGGAAGTGGAACCGTCAGCCACCCGCTTGCGGGGCGTCGTTTCGACCACGTTGCCAGTGCAAACGGCACCGTGATAATCGCGCATGCTCACCGAGTAATTCGGCGTGTAGCAGTTTCGATCCTGCACCAGTGTCGGCCACACTGAGTTCGACAACCAAAACCGCAGAGAAGGCAAGTCTTCGAGCGGAATCTTGCCGTGACCGGTAATTTCCATCCAGCCCACTTTCTGGCCATAGGCAATTTCAGAAGCAGACTTGTCGAATGTGAAAGTGACCGTGCGCGCGGCGCTCTTGATGACGGGAGTGATGACAGTAGGTCCGCTGTAGGCAATGTTCCAGTCCGAGGGCGCTTCACGCTCGACGTAGCTAATGGTGACATCACCGGTGAGCTGGAGTTCGCCGCTTGGGTCGCGGATGGCGGACTTCGATTGGAAGCTCATCACGGTGTAACGCGAGAGCGCAGCATAGGCGCCACCGCGGAGCGTGCCGTGAGGTTCAAGAAGCGCATCGCCCTGATCGGCCGGGATGATACTAAGTTGGAGCGAGAACTTGGAGGGATCGGCAGAGTCGATCTCCATGGTGCCGGCGGCGATGGCAACAGCGATGTTGATGCCAGGATCGCTATCACCGGACTGCGCGAGGAAAATGCTGGCGGTAGAGTGGCCCGCGTCAATTTGCCATTTGGCGCTCTGCGCAGCGACGCTCGCAACAGCAAGCACGGCGAGGCCCAACAGGAGCGGCAACTTCGCGGCGGATTTCATCGGAACTTCCACTTCGGGCTTCTAAACGTGATCGTGCGCCTGTCGCGCGCTCGACACAACGAAGCTGGGCGCCGAATCTAGCTGGCTCGCGATTTCTTCTGTTCCTTGTTCGGCTTTGCTACGGTTCGCAGAAGATCTCGTTTCGACGATTCTCTCGAAAGGCTCGTCTTCAACGCGGACATCAGGTCGACGACGTTCTCCCGTTTCACGCGCGGCATCACCGCCAGCTTCTTCCCACTGCGTTTTGCTTCGATCAGCCGCTCTAACTCCTGCCTGTAGCTGTCAACGTACTGGCTCGGTTCAAACGGCGCGGCCAGCGTATCGATCAGTTGCATGGCCAACTTCGATTCCGCGTCCTTGAGTTCGGACTTCTTTGGTTTTTCCCCGGCGGCCCGCACCTCATTTTCGTAAAACATCGTGTGCAGCGTGAAGCCGCTTTCCAACGCGCGAATGATCACAATATTTTCGCGCCCGAACATCGTCACTTTGGCAATCGCGGCGTATCCGGTCTTCCGCATCGCATCGAGCAGCAGATCATAGGCTCGCACGCCACTCTCTTCAGGCTTGGCATAGTAAGAGCTCTCGAAGTAGACAGGATCAATCTCCTCGCTCTTTACAAAGCTCAGTATCTCCATCGTGCGCGCAGACTCGGGTTCGATCTCTTCCAGTTCCTCTTTCGTGAACAGGAGATATTGACCCTTCTCGTGCTCGTAGCCTTTCACCACCTCCGAGCGATCCACGAACTTTTCGCACGTCGGGCAATAGGTCGGCTGCTTGATGCGGCTGCCGCACGGCGAGTGAATCTGATTGAAGCTGATTCTTTCGGACCGGGCGGCAGGTTCGAGAGAAATCGGAATCGAGACAAGTCCGAAAGCAAGAAAACCCTTCCATGCAGCAGCCATCTATGCGCCTCCAAAGACGGCCATCATAGTTCAGAGTAAACGCAACCAAAAGCAATTTCCTGTCAAAACGCCTCTTTACACTCGTCTGGCAACCCCCGGCGACAAGATACATTCTGAGCCAGCACCTTCACGAACGAGGTCCTACTGCTGTCATCGACGAATTTCTGGATGTGTCTCGCCGGGCTTATCCACAATTCAAGGTTCTACAATCTCTGCAGGCGGCACGGGGCAACATCCAGATGCGGCGACGCGGCAAAGACAACCCCAGAGACTCGCGCGCTAACGGGCTACTCCGTTTGGGTGCTCACTTACTCATTTGCACGCCGATCACTTCGCCGCTGACGATGATTTCCACGCGCCGGTTTTGCTTCCGTCCGGCAACGGTATTGTTGTCGGCAATCGGGTCAGCTTGGCCGAGCCCTTTGGACGTGATGGTGTCGGCCGATAATCCCTGGGAGATGAGGAACTGCCGCACCGTATCTGCTCGCTGCTGAGAAAGCTTCATGTTGAAGTCGGGCGTGCCAGTGTTGTCTGTGTATCCCTCAATCGTGAGATTCAGCCCTGGATGCGCTTGAATGATGCCGGAAAGCTTGGCCAGTTTCAGCTGTGCGTCCGTATTCAACTCGTATTTCCCCAGCTCGAATAGTACGTCAGCCATGTTCACCACCAAGCCGCGGGGCGTATCGGTTGTTTGCAGGACGTCGTTGAGCTGCTGCAGGAGCTGTGCACGCAATGCCGCTGTAGCCGCTTGGGCGCGAGCTGCCTGTTCTTTGGCTGCTTCTTCCCTGGCCCGTAAAGCCGCTTGCTTGGCCCTCGCTTCGGATGCCGCGGCCGCAGCTTCCGCGCTCATTTGCGCTTCCTTGGCTGCAGTCAGCTCCGCTTGGCGCTTCGCTTCCGCAGCTGCTTCCGCGTCAGCTTGCGCTTTCGCCTGAGCGGCCGCGGCCGCTGCTGCCGCTTCTTTTTCTTTCTGGATGCGCTCCGCCGTTTCTCGTCGCACGGCGAGGGCCCGGGCGTCTTCAGCAAATTGGATCGTCTGGCGAGCTGCTGAAATCACTTTGTTTTTGCCAGAGTCCTGGGCGAGCACATTCTCTGCCGATTGCAAGCTAGACTGTGCTTTCGAGAAGACTTCCGGTGCATATTGCTCGGCTCCCCGCGACTTCGCAATCTCCACAGCGTTTCGCGCTTCGTACATCTCGAGCGGTACCTTCTTCAAGTCCGGCTTCAGCGCCAGCGGGTTTCCCTGCTTGGTGTACTCGTTGCGCCTCATAAGCTTGAAGCTGTTGTCGGGGTAGATTTTGCCCTTGGTATTCTTGCGTGTCTCGTTGGTTAGAATGATGAGTTCACTGGGAATGCGTACCGCGTAATACGGTTCAGCGGTGACGATCAAGGCAAAGGTTTGTGACTGGGCTTTGACCGTCAGCTTTCCCTCGCCGTTCTGCTCGATGGGGATTTCTCCCAGGTTGGTGGTGGTTCCGTCGGGCGTCACCGTCCACAACACAAAGGTGAGAAACTCGGCCCCCAACGCGGTTGGTTGTGGCATCCCCACTACCTTTAACTCGACACCCGTCCCAGCCGCTTTGGCTTCGACCTTCGCTTCACCGCTTGCCTGGGGTGCCGCAGCCGATCCCACCATGCTGACCTTGGTACCGCCGCCGCCGACGGGATAACCGATGGCAGCCACGGTTCCGCTGATTACGTTTGCTGTCGGTTCCGGTTGCTGAGTCTGCGCTGCGCAGATTGCTGCCGTCAAAATTACCCATACCAACGGTAGAGTCGTCTGTCCTTTGCGTTTCATTTTTTTCTCCGATTCTAAGAACCTCAAGATTTCGATCCACTTCATCCGAGCGCCTACCCTAGGCCTCCGACGCCTCGATTGAAAAAGGATGGAGGCGACATCACTATGCGGATGCTAGGGGTCTGGCCCCACTCGGGGATGAGTCGCCCCCATGCCCGCACAAGTTACTCCGGCTGGAGCTGATTGGAACGGTCAAAAATAACAGGGCGGCGAAATCGCTTGGCCAGGGGCCCTTAGCGGGCTGGGTGCGGATAAATGTGGAGAAATCCTATGGCAGTTTCTCGGCTCTATTGCCTGATTTTAGTGCGGCTGCTAGACTAACGTGGCAAGAGTTGAATTGCGGCTCCTGCCACACTTTCCACAGAAGGTTAGACCATGTCTGGACACTCAAAATGGGCCACGATCAAGCATAAGAAGGCGGCTACGGACGCCAAGCGTGGCAAGGTTTTCACCAAGATTATCCGCGAACTCACGATTGCCGCACGCACTGGCGGCGGCGATCCTGTCACCAACCCGCGCCTGCGCACCGCCATCAGCGCCGCGAAGAACGAGAACATGCCCAATGACAATATCGAACGCGCCATCCTGCGCGGCACCGGGCAACTCGAGGGCGAAACGCTCGACGAAGTGATGTTTGAAGGCTACGGCCCCGGCGGCGTAGGCGTGCTGATTCAAGTGGTGACCAGCAACCGCAACCGGATCGTCAGCGAGATTCGCCACATGATGTCGAAGAACGGTGGCAACATGGCGGAAAACGGCGCGGTGGGCTGGATGTTCCATCGCAAGGGCGACATCGTGGTGCCGAAAGAGCTAGCCGACGAAGACAAAATGATGGGTATCGTCCTCGACGCGGGCGCAGAAGACTTGCGCGATGATGGTTCGGCGTGGGAAGTGACCACTCCTCCCGAAGCGATGGAAAAAGTGCGCGAAGCGCTCGTCGCCAACGGCATCACGCCGGCCACCGCCGAAGTCGCCTGGATCCCGCAGAACTACGTGAAATTGAGCGGCGCTCAGGCGCAACAGATGCTGCGCATGGTGGAAACGCTCGAGGACCATGACGACGTGCAGCACGTCTACGCGAATTTCGACATCGATGAGAAGGAAATTCAGGCGGCCGTCGCGAGTTAGCGGCTCCGGTTGTCGTTGCTAGCGTGCGTGCCGCAAATGCGGCCTCGATCAAATCCGGCCTCGATATTGACGCAACACCCGCCCCAAAAAACACTATCGCTCAACTAAGCGCAGCACTAAACTAGTGCGCGCCCAATGACTTCTCGCGCCGCAATTCCCGCCCAACGACAAATCAGCGCGACCTTGAAGACGCACCGTTTTCGCGTCCTCGGAGTCGATCCTGCCCTGGCCGGCGCTACGGGCTACGGAGTCGTCGAGTTCGAGGGTTCGACGGCCCACATGCTTCGCTTCGGCGCCCTCAAACTGCCCGCCCGAGCCTCATTCGACTCGCGGCTCCGCGATATTCATCAGCTGATTGTGCGTCTTGTGGAAGAGTTTTCGCCCGATGCCGTTGCGGTGGAATCCGTGTTCACTGCGCTGAACGTACGAACCGCTCTGAAGCTCGCCGAAGTCCGTGGCGTGGTGCTGCTCGCGGCGGCGCAAGCACAGATCCCGTCTCACAGTTACTCGCCCCGCGAAGTGAAAGTGACCGTCGCAGGTTACGGCGGCGCTTCCAAACAACAGATGCAGCAAATGGTTAGCTCCGCCCTCGGTCTCACCAGCTATCCCGAACCGGCCGACGCAGCCGACGCACTCGCGGTCGCACTTTGCCATGCGCACCTTTCGCACGCGCGCGAACGTATGTCCCGAGCGATGGGAATTCAACCGGCAACGATTGCTGCGGGGAACCGAAAGCGACCGATTCGCGTCCAAGTCCTTCAATGATCCAATCGTCAAGGAATAGCGCCCGATATCGGTGCGCCACCTTTCGAAAAATTGCCCGGATAGGCCGCGGCTTGCTGCTATTACCGCCACTCATCGCTTCGTCGGCACTTGCGGCGGTTCCCGCCGACGGCCCGACCATTACGTATCGCAAGGTGTTCAAGTCCAGCTACCCGGAATACGTGCAGATCAAGGTGAGCCAGAGTGGCGCCGCCACCTACGATATTCGCCAGCTCGACGAAGAGTCCGAGCCCGTGGCTTTTCAAATCAACGCGTCGCTGGCGCAGCGCATTTTCGACCTCGCCTCCAAACTCCACAATTTTCAGGGCGTGGATCTGGACATCCACCGGCGGATAGCGAACCTCGGCGAAAAAACCTTCCAGTACACAAAGGGATCAGAAAGCCACGAAGTGAAGTTCAATTACACCCTGGATGAATCCGCCACCCAGCTGCTGAATATTTTTGAAGGCTTGGGGCGACAGGAATCCGATCTCTCCAACCTGCAAAGAGTAATGCGCTACGACCACCTCGGCGTAAATGACGCCTTGGTCCAGATCGAAACCGACTACAACAACAAAATATTCCCCGAGCCGGAACGCCTGCTCGGCGCCCTTGATCAAGTCTCCGCGGACGACAAATTCATCGATATCGCCCGCCAACGTGCCCGGACGCTCGCCAGCCGTATCCGAAATTCACATTGAGATTCGAAGCTAAATGCTATTACAGTGAGACAGCGTTGTAGTTCCCAGGACAGCCGCGGTTTTTGCCTCGGCCAATCCTCCATTCGGACAGTACCTAGTCCGCCAAATATTTACATTTTCGAGACAACTAGCAACCATCTTATTTGCCCTTTGGGGGCATCAGAGATACTCATAAAAACCATGCGACCCACACACACGGTTACCACCAGATTGATTACACTCTTTGCTTTTATTTCTATCGCCGCGCTCTCAACGCCGGCGCAAACCAACCAAGCCCGTTCGCTCGTCACCTCTCCAGTCAACGAAGGCCAGATGCTCGTGCTTCACGGCAATACGCATCCGCTTGCTCGAGCAGAATTTGACCAAGGCGCCGCCCCTGCGAATCTCCCGATGGAAAACATTCAGCTCGTGTTGAAGCGCACTCCCGAACAGGAGGCCGCGCTCGCCGAGCTCCTTCGTGAACAGCAAGATCCGTCGTCTCCAAACTATCACAAGGGCGTGACGCCTCAGGAATTCGGCGCGCGATTCGGCGCCTCAGATCACGATATCCAGGCCGTCACGTCCTGGCTCCAATCGCATGGACTCCGTGTTCTTGAAGTCTCACCCGGACGCAACATCATCCAGTTCTCCGGCACAGCCGCCCAGGTGGGCGCTGCGTTGCACACGTCGATTCACAGTTTCGTAGTGAAAGGCGAGCAGCACTGGGCGAACTCAACCGAGCCGCAAATCCCTGCGGCCCTCGGCGACGTGGTAGCAGGCATTAACACCCTGCACAACTTCCACAGAAAACCCATGAGCCGCATGGTAGGAACCTTCAGTCGCTCCAACGCAACCGGCGAAACAAGGCCGATAGGGCCGCAATTCACTTTCAATTCAGGTCAAGCCTGCTCCGGATTTCAAACGGCCGGTTGCTTCGGGGTGGCTCCCTTTGATTTCGCCACGATCTATAACGTCCTGCCTCTCTGGAACGCCGGTATTGACGGGACCGGAGAAACAATCGCCATCGTAGGAGACAGCAACATCAATCCTGCGGACGTAACGAATTTTCGCAGTATCTTTGGTCTCCCCGTGAATGCTCCGCACATAATCATTGCCGACAACGGCAGCGATCCGGGCATTCAGCCGCCCCCTAACGGCGACGAACTCGAGTCTGATCTCGACGTCGAATGGGCGGGCGCGGTGGCGAAGGGCGCGACAATTGATTTCGTAATCTCGAAAAGCACCAATAGCACGCAGGGCGTCGATCTCGCTGCCGAGCACATCATCAACCATAACCTCGCTCCGGTTATGAGCGAGAGCTTTGGCGAGTGCGAACTCGGCCTCGGCTCGGGCGGAAATGCATTCTTCAATTCGATGTGGCAAATGGGCGCCGCGGAAATGATCACTATTGTTGTCTCCACTGGCGACAACGGGGCATCCGCTTGCGACTTCCCGAGCAACAATGCGGCTGCTGCTCTTCCCGCCTCGAACGGTCTGCAAGTGAGCGGTATTGCTTCCACGCCTTTCAATATCGCGGTCGGCGGCACCGATTTTGATCAACTCTCCAATGCGACCTCGTTCTGGAACACCACCAACGCTCAAACCACCCAGCTCTCTGCAAAAGGTTATATCCCCGAGACCAGCTATAACGATTCCTGCACCAGTCTCGTTTTCGGTGCCGCAGGCTTCAGCCCGCTGCCAGAGGTAAACTGCAACAACACCACCCAGCTGGCCCTCTCCATCAATCCGATCGGTGGAAGCGGCGGCGTCAGCAATTGCACTGCGCCAACTGGTCCGAATCCCTCCAACTGCGCGGGTGGCTATGCCAAGCCGGCGTTTCAGTCAGCTCCCGGCGTGCCCAACGACGGCAAACGGGACCTGCCGGACGTTTCATTGTTCGCCGGTGATGGACTCGTCGGAAGTTTCTACGTGATCTGCGAGCAGGATCAGAACTTGCCGTCGACAAACAATCCCTGCAGTCTTGCCAACCCCAGCAACGATACTGTCGGCGTGGGTGGTACCTCAGCATCTGCACAGGCATTCGCTGGCATCATGGCCCTCGTTGTGCAGAAGACCAAATCCCGTCAGGGAATCGGCGCGGCTACCGCGATGTATCAACTCGCCTCTGCAGAGCCGTCGTTAGCGGGTTGCAGTTCGAGCGCCACTCCCGCCAACACCTGCGTCTTTAACGACGTGACGAAGGGTACGATTTCGCAGCCGTGTGTGAAGAATGGTCCGAACTGTGTTGTCGCTACATCCTCGGACTCCGTTGGAGTTCTCTCCGGTTGTGACGCCTCACCTGGCTACGACCTGGCCACTGGGCTCGGTTCCATCAACGGCGAGAACCTTGTGAACAATTTTGGCAATGCTGCTGCAGCTGGCACCGCCGATTTCGCGCTCTCTCTGCAGAACTGCACCTCAACGATCATAATTTCAGCTCCCGGTGGCTCAGGCAGTTTCACCGCGGTGATAACCGAGCTCAACGGCTTTAACACCGCGCTCACATACACGTGCGCTCCGATGCCCTCCGAAGCCACTTGTACGGTGACCGCCACGAATATCGACGCGACGCACATCTCAGCGAAAGTGATGGTTAGCACGACCGTAGCGAGCAGGCTAATCCCTCTTGCGGCTCCTCCCAATGGCCGTAACCCATGGATTCAGCGCCATGTGATGTCACTCGCTTTCGTTTTGAGTGCTGCGATAATTCTTTTCCTCGTAGGCTTCGGAGCTAAGAACCGCCGGCTGAGTACCGCAATGGCCCTCGTCGCGCTCGCATTGGGTATAACGATGGCAGCTTGCGGAGGTGGCGGCGGGGGTGGTGGTGGCCACAATGCAGGCACTCCGACCGGCGTCACAAGCCCGACCTTCACTGCAACGGGTGGCGGCGCCACCCATTCCTTGAACTTTACTTTGATCGTCGAGTAGCAGCGGCAGAGGATTCGCCCGCGCGATACATAAGCAGCGCGGGCGAGCCCTGCCTAACCGAAGCGTCCGATGTCATCAACGAATCACGATGCCGGCGTAACCCACCACGTGCTCGCGGTCGCCGTTAATATCTCCTGAGGTTGCGTACCGCACCAGTTCGGCGCTCGTTGCACCCAGATCGCGCGCCGCTACCAGCATCACCACCGCCGCCGCGATTCCGCACATCGTAATTTCCTCCGCGCGGACTGTGTCGTAAAGTCCGCGAGGATCGAGCGCCAGAACGCGCGCAATTGCTCGCTCGTCCTTCACGCGCGTAATCGCATCGCTTTCGTAATGATTCATGTCCGAACTCGCCACCACCAGCACCGGTTCGCTCTGCGCGGCTACCACTTTCGCCACCGCGTGTCCCAATTCTTCCAGAACGCCATAGCGATCCGTTCCCAGCACGATCGGCACAAATTGAAAATCACCGCGAAGCCGCTGCAGAAAAGGAATCTGCACTTCGAGCGAATGCTCCTTCTCGTGAGCCACCGTATCCTCGCGCAAGCGCGGGAATTCTTGTTTCAATTCCCCCGCCAGCGCGGATTCAATCTTCGCCTCACCGAGCGGCGTCGCCCAACTCCCTTCCGACAGGATCGCAAGCGATTCGCCGCGCGGAAAGTGCCGCGGGCCGATGAGAATCAGCCGCGGAGGAATTTCGAGCGTGGAGTATAGGGCGCCCGCCACGTGTCCCGAGAACATGTAGCCGGCGTGCGGCACCACGCACCCCAGGGCGCGCTTCTTTTCTACTTGTGGCGACAGAAACGCATCTACGGCTTGCGCGAGTTCGTTTGGATTGGAGGAGTAAAACTGCCCGGCAACTGCAGGAGGGCGAATCATCGAACCTTCAAAAACGCGTTTCAGATTCAGCGAATCATTGTGACGTACTACGTGACGCACCGCGTGAAGCAATAATGTGGCGGATTACGAGATTAAAGCGGCTTTGAGGGGCCTCCCCTGATGTCCAGCGCCTCCGTCTTTCCGGGCATATAGCGTATCTGGATCTTATCGCCATATTGATAACCGCCCGCTTCGAGCACCGCTTGTATCTTCTCCCGCGCCTTATCCGAATAGGTGAACGTATGAATGTTCAGCCTGTTGTCTTCTTCGCGCACCAGAAGTGACAGTTGGTCGGCGTGAATCACTTCCGCTTTCAGCCAGACAGGCTTTGCAGCCTTCTGCTTCACGACGATGGAGGATTTTGTGTTTAGCGGCGAGACTTGATCGCTCTGCGCCTTTGCAGGCGCCGGCGTGAACACGATGCCCGCGGCGAAAACCGCGAGCGCAGCGAAAATCCTAAGCGTCTTCATCGAAGGATATTTTGAGCGACTTCAGAAATTTGATGTCTTGCGCCGTCATTTCCAGTTTCGTTTGCACCGGCTCTTCTTCGAGCGACTGCTCGTCCACCTGGATGTGCAGGGATTCCAGGAAGCGCCGGTCCTGGGTCGTCATTTTCGCGTCCGAAGCCTGGCGGCGCGCCAGACCGATCGTCGCGTCCAGCTTCAGCACGATGTCGAATCCAGCTGCGCGAACGCTGGAGATGGCTTCCGCGATCCGCTCCGAATCCGAAACACTGTCGTTGATCGCGTGGCCCAGTTCCCGAAGCAACTGCTTCATGCGGTCGTCGAGTTGCAAAGCAGTACCTCCTACCCCCAGCTGTTTCCTACACTAATTTTAGGCCGCACACAACACCCGAAACAAGCCCATGCTACACCATACGATTCAAGTCGGTAACCTGTCCCCCAGGCCAATCTTTCCGGTAGCCACGACGCCTTTCAGTAGCACAGGCATTCCTGCCTGTGCCTCCGTACGAACACACCTCCACCGCCGATCCTTGCCTAAAACCGGCGCTTCGTTCTTTCGCCGTCTCGCCCCACCTCATCACCCACGCAACCTACCTGCCGCCCCACCACCCGCTTGTACTACAATCTTCCCATGCCCGCGAACATGCTCCCGGCCCTCTGGCGCTCCTCCGGCGTAACCTTCCGCGCCCTATGGCGCATCGCCCGCCAGGTATTCCACGAATTCGCCGGCGCAATGTTCATAATTTTCGCCGGCTTCGGCGCCCTCGCAGCCTGGCGCCAATGGAAGACGCGCCCCGTACTCTGGCTGATCGGCTTCGCAATCGTTTACGCTCTCATGATGACGATCTTCGGCCTCGTATCCTTCCGCCGCGCCCGCCGCGTCAGATAAATCAAAATGGCCGACGGCACAAAAAAACTCCCCGACATCAAAGCCCGCAAACTCGCTTCTCCCACTGGCCTCCCGATGGAAGCGGTGGTTACTCCTGACGTGCTCAACAACTGGGACCCTGAAACTGAGCTCGCCTACCCGGGCCAGTTCCCTTTCACCCGCGGCGTCTACCCCACGATGTACCGTGGCCGCCTCTGGACCACCCGCCAATACGCTGGCTTCGGCACCGCCGTCGAATCGAACCAGCGCTATCGCTACCTCTTGGCGCAAGGCGTCCACGGCCTCTCCGTCGCGTTCGATCTCCCCACCCAGATCGGCATGGATTCCGACCACCCGCTCGCCCAGGGTGAAGTAGGAAAAGTCGGCGTCGCCATCGACTCCCTCGAAGACATGCAAACGCTCTTCGACGGTATCCCCCTCGAACACGTCTCCACCTCGATGACTATCAATTCCACCGCCGCGATTCTTCTCGCCCTCTACGTCGCCGTCGCCAAACAACAAGGCGCAAATCTCCAGCGCCTCGCTGGCACCGTCCAGAACGACATCCTCAAGGAATACATCGCCCGCGGCACTTACATCTATCCGCTTCGCCCGGCCATGCGCATCGTCACCGATATCTTTGCCTGGTGCCGCCGCGAACTTCCCAATTGGAACGCGATCTCGATCTCCGGCTACCACATCCGTGAAGCAGGCTCCACAGACGTTCAGGAAGTCGCCTTCACCCTGGCGAATGGAATCGCGTACGTCCAGGCGGCAATCGACGCAGGCCTCGCGATCGACGATTTCGCGCCACAGCTTTCATTTTTCTTCAATTCGCATAACGAATTCCTGATGCAAATTGCCAAGTTTCGTGCCGCGCGCCGGCTCTGGGCGCGCACCATGCGCGACCGCTTCCACGCCCGCGATCCCCGCTCGATGATGCTCCGTTTCCACGCGCAGACCGCCGGCTCCTCCCTTACAGCGCAACAGCCCGAAAACAATCTCGTTCGCGTCTCGCTTCAGGCCCTCGCAGCGGTGCTCGGGGGCTGCCAATCGCTCCATGCCAACGCCCTCGACGAAGCTCTCGCGCTGCCCACCGAACAATCCGCCCTCCTCGCCCTTCGCACGCAGCAAATTATCGCCAACGAAAGCGGCGTCATAAACACCGTCGATCCCGTAGCAGGTTCTTACGCGATCGAGAAACTCACGAATGAAATCGAGTCAGGCGCCGAGGAATACATCGCTAAAATCGATGCCATGGGCGGCATGCTCCGCGCCGTCGAAGCCGGTTTCGTACAGCAGGAAATTCAAAAGGCAGCCTACGAGTATCAACAGGCCGTCGACAGCGGCGAGCAGGTCGTCGTAGGCGTAAACCGTTTCCAAACCGACGAAGAGCGCCCGATTCCCACCCTTCAGATCGACCCGGCCGTCGAAGCAGCTCAGATAGCGCGTCTCAACGCCCTCCGCGCCCGTCGCGACACCGCAAAAACCAAATCCGCCCTAGCCGAAATCGAGCGCCGCGCCCGCACCACCGAAAATCTCATGCCAGCCATCCTTCAAGCCGTCGAATCCTACGCCACGGTAGGCGAAATCTCCGACGCCCTACGCCACGCCTTCGGCGAATACCAAGAATCCGTAGTCGTCTAGCAGGAAGTGGAACGAGGGAACCGGGCTCGCAAAAACTTCACAGGTCGTCACCTATACGTTCCTCTGGAAAGTAGACTCGTAAATTGACGTTGTGGCATTCTCGTCACTCTCCAACGCAACGCCTACTCCCACTTTTCTACGCGCCAACCGTCGTCATAGAGTTTCAGCATGGCTTTTCCATGATTCGGTGCCTTGTCCACGATGAACACAGACTTCATCTCTGGAGGAACTCCGTCCGAATCCCAGACCCAATCGTATTCAACAACCTTAGAACCATTCTCTCCGTCAGTGATGCCCGTGACTCGAACTACCGTAGGCTTAAGCGGGAACGCTGTTCCTACCGAAGCTGGTTGTAGCATCATTTGCCCCAGCCACTCTCCCCTCGCGCTCTCAAAGAATTGGTTGCCCTTCGCAGTTCGGGATAGCGAAAGATCTGTAAACGAGCGGTTCCATCGCAAATAACCATTCGCAACGCAGGCGTCGAGGTCCTGCTTCTGGAGGAGTAGAACTCGCTTTTGAGGTTTGTAGGCGTCGGATGCTTGAATGACGCGCTGTGCTTTAGCTCTAGTTAATTGAGCTGAGGAACAACCGAAGACTGAGACGAGTGGCAATATGATGAGGATCTTCGTCGTCTTCATCTGACTTCTCCACGTCGAGCTCGCTCCAGAGGAATCGGCCGATTATGGCGCGGAGGCATCGCAAAATCAATCAGATGGTCTACGTTCAGGTTTTATTAATGTACCATCGCCGTGAATCTTCGTGTTCTCTGTGTTAGCTTTTTAAAGCGCCATGAAAAAGCTCATTCTCGCCTCGTCGTCACCGCGCCGCGCCGAAGTCCTGCGCAATGCCGGAATCGAATTCGAGGTGCGCCCAGCCGACATCGACGAATCGCGCCGCCCAGGCGAACCAGCTAGCGATTACGTGCAACGCCTCGCGCTCGAAAAGGCACGCGCAGCCGTCAACTCCGAAACAAGCGCCAGCAATTTCATCGTAGTCGGCGCGGACACCGTAGTCGTCAATCGCGGAGAAATTCTGCTGAAGCCCGATTCCGCGGACGATGCGCGCAGAATGCTCCGCCAGCTAAGCGGTGGCGTGCACGAAGTTCACACCGGGCTCGCCGTAATCCGCATGCCCCAAAAAATCGAACGCGTAGTCGAAGAAGTCACCAGCGTGCATTTCGCCAAGCTCTCCGACGCCGAAATCGACGCCTACATCGCCACGGGCGAGCCCTTCGACAAAGCCGGCGCCTACGGAATCCAAAGCCTCGGCGGTCGCTACGTAACGCGCGTGGAAGGCTGCTATTTCAACGTGATAGGTATGCCCCTCGCCCGTCTCTGGGCCACCCTGAAGGAGTTCGGCTGGTCAGCCAATGGGCCGTCGTCCGTGGACCCTCGGCCGATAGAGGGCCGGCCGATGGACCGTTAGCCCAATGGACCGATAAGGCAGGCCAATTGTCGCGATTAGCCGAATTTCTAATCACAAATCTGGAATTAAAAGTCCACGTAAGTATCTGAAAAAAAGGCGTTTGAAAATTCCTAATCGCAAATAAATCACACTTTTTCATTTCGTTTCCGAGTCCCAAGAACTTCAAATCTCACAGATTTTCGACGCTCAGCGTGACATCTGCATCCTTCCACACCGCTTCGTACTGGCTCTTCGCCCAAGCCGCGTCCGTTATCTTGTTCTGCGCCACGAGACTCTGCCACAATCCGAACAAAGACCGGCCATTCCGCGGATTGCGAACCAAGTCCTCGCGAAAAACTTTCTCGGCTTCGGCCGCATTACCAGCGCGAAGCAGCGCACCGCCCAGTGATTCGCGCACAGGGAAAAACCAATCGGGCGGCTCGTCGTAGGCAAGCGCATCCTGCGCGGCGACCGCCTTCTTCAGCGCAGCAATTGCCGCTGCCGAATTCCCGCGCGCTTCCGCGACTCTCGCGTCCAGAACCGCGCCCGAAATCTGCATGATCGCCGCCGCTTTCGTGAATCCGAATCCCTGCTCGTTCGGGATCTTCGCTACAGCTGCATCAAAAGCTTTCTGCTCGGCTTCGGCATCTGCAATCTTGCCAGTCGACGCGAGCGCCATGCCACGCGTGAAATGCCAGAACGCCATGTTCGCCAAGAGACTCAGGTCCGGCTGCGGCATCCCCAGCACGTCCGCCCATTGCCGGAATCGCACGCGCACCGCCATCGGATAAATAAGAAATCCCTCCGTCATGCCAGGCGGCATGCCCTGCGCGCGCGTGCGGATATTTTCCGCCAGCGTCTCGGCGGCTTCGCGCGCTTCGTCGGACTTTCCCGCCTGCATCGCGGCATACGCGAGAAAGTGCAGGTTGTGGCTGTAGTACATCGCCGGATACATTCCGGTGGCGCCGGTCGCCGCGATGTAGTTGCGGTCCACTTCCGCAGCGGCGGCGTTGCTCTTGATCGCGGCCGCGTTGTCGCCCACGCGCGCGTAAATGTGCGAAGGCATATGCACCAAATGGCCGGCGTTGGGAACCAGCGTGTTCAGCCGGTCGGCGCTTTCGAGCGCCCAAGCGGCGTGCGGCGAGGCCTCGACGGCGTGAATGTAGTAATGATTCGCGCCAACGTGATCCGGATAGCGCGCCAGCACAGATTCCAGGACGGCAATGATCTCAAGTGTCCCCTCCGCAGGCGTCCCGTCCGGATTCCACAAGCCCCATGGCCGCAAATCCATCATGCTCTCGGCGTAAATTGTCGCCGCGTCGGGATCATCCGGGTAGCGCTTCGCAAGTTCGCCCATGGCGCCCGAGTACTCGTGCGCGAGTTTTTTCAGATCGGCCTTCGGGTCGCTCGAATAACGCATCGAGAGTGTCTCGATGTATGCGCGTTCGCTGGCAGGGCCGGTAGGGGCCAAGGATTTTGCTTTCTGGACTGCGTCATACGCAGCTTTCTCTTTTTCAGGATCGCCCGGATCGTTGTAATTGGGACCAAGAGCGAGAGCGACGCCCCACCACGGCATCGCTGCATTGGGATCAAGCTCCGTAGCTCGCCGGAACGAATGAATCGCTTCGTCGTGGTTGAACGCGTACACAAGCGTCAATCCCTGATCGAAGAAACGCTGTGCTTCCGGATTCGAAGTCGCGATCCCGTGGTGCAGTGACCCCATACCCGAAAGAATCGTGGCAGGTGCAGGATCGGCCGGGCTCGGACTGTGCTGAGCGCAACTTGCGGGCACTGTCGCAAGTCGCACGAGCAAAAATACAAGCGAGATTCCAGCAATCCGGCTTTTCACGTGAGTTCCTCCGGGAAAGAAGTTGGGCAGATTCTAGACAGACCAAGACGCGCGGTCAATCATTCGGTGAGCAAAATAAGGTATCGAATTACAGGCGAGGTTCAAAAACTCTAAAGAAAATGGCGCGGACAGGTTCGCGCTACTTCTTTTCTTCGGTTGGGGCTTGAGTTGTGGTCGAGGGCGGAGTGTTCGTCGGAGGATTCGGATTTGGTTGGTCGCCCCGCATGCCATCCTTGAACTCACGCACACCCTGACCCAGGCCGCGCATCACTTCGGGAATCTTGCGGCCGCCAAAGAGCACGAGCACCACGATGGCGATAATCAGCAAATGCATCGGGCTGTCCCACATCACTCACCTACCTTTCTGGCCGCACTTCATCCGACCTGCAGCCAGTCCGACCGTCGATACTGGCTAGAGTATAACACGCTCGTCACCCACCCGGCGCGTCACACGCTCTCGATCGAGGTATTCAAGCAGCGGAATGGCGTATTTTCGTGTGATACCCGTAAGCTCTTTAAACACAGGGATTGGCAGCTTGTTGCCGCGCTCCTTGCGATATTTGGCGAGCATTTCCCGCAGTTGCACGACGGCCGCGCGGTGAAAAATCAGCTCGTCTGTCACCTTGATGAGCACTTTTTCGCGCAGCAGCATCTGCAGAATTTTCTGCGCGCGCTTCGATTCGACTGGCAACTTTTCGAGCACGGCCGCGAAGCTCGGGACCGAGAGACCGGCACGCTCGAATTCCTTCTCGATAAGTTCCTTCGCTTTCGCCTCTTCGGCGGAGAGCGCGATTTCGCGGCCAGCGCGTTGGACAAGATCACCGGATACGATCACGATTCCAGCTTTTGCGAGATCGTCAAGAGCGGTAGAAAAGATTTCCGCGCTCGTTTTTCCCGCCCGGCCGCGCAGATCTTGTTTCGGAATCCCTGGCAAAAGTGGATTGGCTTGGTGAAATTTTTCGAGGGCGATGCGCAGGCTGGCGGCGTAAGCCGCCACTACTTTGGCGGAAGCGATCGTAAGCGGCTGGTCACCAATTATTCGCACGCGTTTCGCTGCCACTAGGTTCTTCGCGATCTGCTGGATTTCAAGATTGCTCCAGCCAGTGCGTGCGGTTAATTGCAAAAGGCTCAAGCCTTGCGGTGCGGCTTCTGCGAATGCCGCGAGAATCTCTTCGCGGTTGCCGCGCTCGAGCGTTTCAAGAAATGGCGCGACCGACGGATCGGCGCGCTTGTGACGCGGTGCCTGTACATCGAAAGCCGTGCCGCCGCCGATCGTCACGACCGGAGAAAACTGGCGCAGGATGAACCGGTCGCCCGGAAGCAACAAAACCGGCTGATCGAGACGCAATTGCGCCAGCGCAGATTGCCCCGCAGCCAATTCGTTCCCGCCGATCAAGACAACGTCAGCAATCGCCTCTGCCGTGCCCTGATGGAAATGCACGCGCGCGCGATTTTTCAGTGGTCGCGCCGAAGCGAGAAGAGTGATCCGCGCATCGAGGCGTTTCGTTGGTTCGAAGACGCCGGGCGGCCCGAGGACCATCCCGCGCTGAATCTCTTCGCGCTCGATTCCAGCCAAGTTCACTGCGGTGCGTTGGCCTGCCATAGCGCGAGTCACCGCTTTGCCTCCCGAATGCAGTCCGCGCACGCGAACGGGTTTGCGAAGAGGATATAGCTCCGCTTCGTCCTCGCCTTGCAAAGAGCCGGAGACGAGGGTGCCGGTCACGACCGTGCCGAAGCCCTTCATCGAAAATGCGCGGTCAATCGGCAGGCGAAAGTGTTGAGTCGCATCTTTTGCGGGCACGGTTTCAGCCACGCACAGCAATTCTTTCTTGAAGGCGTCGAGGCCGGCGCCTGTGGTCGCGCTGACCGGCACAACGGGCGCGCCTTCCAAAAATGAGCCGCGAACGAACTCTTCGATTTCGAGGCGCACGAGGTCGAGAACATCGGGGTCAACCAGATCGGACTTCGTCAGCGCAACGATTCCGCGCGGGATTCCCAGAAGGCGGCAGATATCGAAGTGCTCGCGCGTTTGCGGCTTGATGGATTCATCGGCGGCGATCACGAGGACGACTAGATCGATTCCTCCCACGCCTGCCAGCATGTTGCGCACGAATTTTTCATGGCCGGGCACGTCAACGAAACCGAAACGCACGTCGCCGAGATCGAGAAAGGCGAATCCGAGATCAATGGTGATACCTCGGCGCTTTTCTTCTTCGAGGCGGTCGGGATTCGTGCCCGTCAGCGCTTCGACGAGCGTGGACTTGCCATGGTCAATGTGACCGGCGGTGCCGACGATAACGTGCTTGGTGGTTTCCATCAGCAGGATTCGATGCGATGGACGATGCTAGCGGACGCGTGGCGATGGGTCAAATTCGGAGGCGCGCGCAAAAGGCCCACGACGAGGGATGGGTTGTTGGCGGCTAGCGAGAAGCGCGTGCGTTATTTCGAGAGCCTCTCGGTGCGAGTCCATCGGTGGGAGCTCCTCGGTGGGAGCCCCTTGCTTCAGCAAGGGGAGCTGGACTTCAGTCCAGCGGAAACGCGATTTCCTTACGAAGGGGCTTTAGCCCCGGGAAGCCTAAGGCCCAGCTGCTAAAGCGCATCTCTAAAACTAGGCTTTCTTCTCGGAGCACTAAAGTGCTCCTTCCCCCGCATAAATGCGGGGGCTCCCACCAAGGACCGCGACCGAACCGCACCCACCGAAGGCTCGCTTCGAGCGTTTCGCCGAATCTCCGCTACCCTTCGGGACTGGCGGGACCATTTAGGTCGAGCTGTGGAGCGAAGCCGCGAAGTGGCTCGTTCGAGGACACTACGCCGGTTCGCAACGCAGGCCGGAGCCTGCCTTACTTTACTGGCCCGTGCCTTTTTGCTGCAGCGGCGGAGCTGTAGTGGAGCCCTTGTATTTTGGTTTTCCGAGTTTTGTGATCCAGATGCCGGAATTAATGTCGTTGAAGAAGATCAAACCGTTGGCCGGCTGGGCGCCCCAGGCCCATTGCACGTTGGGACGAAAACCGCCGGGATCCCCGGTCCAAAGACGCGCGATCTCGCGCCCTTCCGCGTAGAGGTTGCCGCGAAGTTCGCCGGAAATATCTACGACGCGGCCGCCTCCGGCATAATCGCCCAGAACCAGCATGTCATCCAGCGCCCAGACGTTGTGAACGCCGCCTTCGGGCACTTCGTAGTAGGCGACTTCCTTCGGATGCTCGATATCGCTCACATCCATCACGTGGCAGATGCCGCGCACCGGGACGCGTTCTTTGCTGTCGATATCGAACATTGCGGGAAAAACCTCGTCGCCGATGAACACATAGTTCTTGTAGCGGAACGCGGTGTGCGTGCCGGCGAGCCAATCGTTTCCATAGAGCTCGAAGTGATTGTACTTATATTGCGAAACGAGCTGCGGATGCTCGGGACTGCCGCCCTTAATACCATTGCCGACGTCGAGAATGATCATGCCGTCGCGCCAGTAGGCGAGATAGGCCAGACCATCGAGCACATACAAATCGTGTAGGTAGCGGCCGGTTTCCGTCGGCCCGAATGGCCCGGCCACCGTTTGCGCCGTAGCGTTTTCAGTTTGCCAGCGCGCTACTTCCTTCGGGTGCGCTACATCCTGAAAATCAATGATGCGGAGCGAACCCGTCGCATCGTCGGTGATGTAAGCGTAATGCGAATTGATAAACGCGCTGTGGACGCCTCCGGTAACGGTTTCGGTGTATTCCGACAGCACTTTCAGATGCGCAGGGTCGGAGGCGTCGAAAAACACGATGCCATTCTTGCGGTTCGAAGCGCCTTCGCGCGTGAACACTCCGACCTTTTCATCCGCCGTCGTGCTGATGTCATTGACGAGGCGCGCATCCACCTTCATCGAATCGAGCGCCTTGGGATTCGCGGGATCGGAAATATCCCAAGAGTAGACGCGATCGGCGATTGTCGAAACGTAGAGATGTTTGCCGACGATCCACTGCTCGGATGTCTGCAGGACTGTGCCGTCGGTAGGATTCTTCGACGGTATATGTGCCACCACTTCGATGTTGCGTTCGGCATTGCGGGGCGCAACGGTAATTGACGCAACCGCGTCGTGCCGGCCGATGGAAGCTCGCACCAGGAAGGTTCCCGGCCTTAGCGCCACGAAACCGCCATCCGGGTAAATCGTAGCGCCGGCGCCTGAGACGCTCCAACTGATTAGCACGTCCTTCACGGCGCCTCTTGCGCCCTTAGCGCCGGCAGTGAAATGAACCACGTCGCCAGTCTTGGCATTCGAGTCGGCGGGCGACACGGTGATGGATTGCACCGGGTCTGCGACGACGTGCAGGCTCATTTCGGCGCTGGCCGGTCCAGCAGTCGCTTGGAATTTCGCGGTGCCCGGAGCGATGGCAGTCACCAGGCCAGACGCGTCAATCTTCGCGATAGCTGGTGTGCTCGATTTCCACTGAATCGGCACATCGGTACGAGGGTCACCGTTCGAGGAGCGCGCGGTGGCGGACAAAACCGTCGAGCCACCCACGGCCAGCGCCATCGAGACAGGCGCAATATCGATCTTGGCTACAGGCGGAGTGACAACGGTGACATGCGCGATTCCAGGCTTCTCGTTAATCACAACGCCCACGGTGACGATGCCCGGCTGATGAAATACCACGACGCCCTTATCGTCGACTCCGGCTACGTCGAAGGGAGCGGCAAACCAGACTTCAGGCTTCACGTCCATCACCTTGCCGGACGCGTCTTTCGCCGCAGCTTTGAATTGGACTTTATCGCCGACATGAACTTCGGTGCCGTTGGGCGTGACTTCTATCGTGGCAGGCTTGGGTGCTTCCGCGGCTTTCGGCGTTTCGGCTGGCTTTGCGTCCTGCGCTCGTGATAGCGGCGCAAAAGCGATTGCCGCGATTAGAAGCATACCTGCCGCGCATGTCTTAGCGAAGTTCATGTACAGCTCCCTTCCGGATGGAAATGCTAGCCGCACAAAGTGACTGCTAGGCGGGAAATTGTCAAGGGAAACGGCCCCTGAAGACTTGACCGCGAGCGAAATAGCCTTTCCGGCTATCTCTTCGATTCAGTAGCATCCGAGTTATACTGCACCATCATGCACAGATTGGATTCCGAGGACGAGCGAAAGCGTCTTGCCGAAGTCTATGCGGCTGCTACCGAAGATGAATTGCGAAAGCTGGCGGATCAGGCTTTCTCGCTGACGGACACTGCAAGAACGGTTCTGGAGCGCGAAATAAAGCGCCGTGAGTTACCGATTGAGCTTCGCTTGACGCCGGAGGCCAAAGAACTTCCGGAAGGGCTCGTAACGATCCGGATATTCACGGTTGTTGCCGACGCCCTATTGGCGAAGACGGTGCTCGACTCCGCGGAGATTGAATGCTTTCTTTTCGACGAGAACGTGATCCGCATGGACTGGTTCTACTCGAACGCTGTGGGAGGGGTAAAGCTTCTCGTGCGGGCGAGGGACGCGGCGGACGCGGCGGACCTGTTGAATCAAAAGAGTCCCGAAGAGTTTGCCGTGGACGGAGCTGCCGATTACAAGCAGCCGCGATGCCCGAAGTGCGGATCTCTTGACATCTCATTCGGGAAATCCGGAAAGCGACTCTCCTACGTGACGGTCGCGCTGGGTGTGCCTCTGCCTGTAAGACGCGGAGGCTGGAAATGCCAATCCTGCGGACATTCGTGGGACGACTCGGAGGAACAGCAGGAGAGCCCGGTGTCTGAGGGTTCTTAGCGCCGCTGCTATGAGCGGCGCGATGATGCGATTTCTTTCGCGACAGCGAGCGCGGTGGTGCGTGGATTCTGCGCGGCGGTGATGGGACGGCCGACGACGAGGTAGTCGGCGCCAGCGCGGATGGCTTCTGCAGGTGTGGCGATCCTCGACTGGTCATTTGCAGCGGTTGTCGCGGGCCGTATGCCGGGGACGACTATCAGAAACTTCGGCCCGCACGCTCGCCGAATAGACTTCACTTCTTGAGCCGAAGCCACGACGCCGTCCATTCCGGCGCTTTTGGCGAGCCGCGCCAGGGCGGTGGCTCGGCTGGCAGGCGAGCCCGACATTCCGATGGCGCGCAGAACTTTCGCGTCGAGGCTTGTCAGAATCGTGACGGCTAGCAGCGCCGGACGCGACTTTCCGTTGCCGACGGCTTCGCGGGCGGCGCGCATCATCTCGAAGCCACCTGAAGCGTGCACATTGACCAGCCGTACCCTCGGCAACTTGGCAGCGGCAGCGACGGCACCGGCCACCGTGTTGGGAATGTCGTGGAATTTCAGGTCGAGGAAGATATCAAAACCAAGGCCCGCGAGCTTTTGAACAGCGCGCGGGCCTTCGGAGGTGAAAAGCTGGCTCCCGACTTTGAACATCCCTGCGACGCCCCGTAACCTCCGGGCCAAAGCCAAAGCCGGCCCCAGACGGTCGTAGTCCAGGGCGACGATCAGTCGGCGCGTTCCATGGATCGTTGGCGTGCGGGCACCTCAAGAAGTTCCAGCCGGACCTTTGCTATTCCGTGCTGGTCGAATCCAAGCCTGCGTGCGACCTCGTACGAGACGTCCAGCTCGCGGCCTTCGACATAGGGACCGCGGTCGTTGATGCGAACAACTTGGCTGCGGTGGTTGCGCGGGTTTACCACCCGCACGATGGACCCGAGCGGAAGCGTCGGGTGCGCCGCAGTGGCGGCATACATATCATAGGTTTCGCCATTGGCGGTAGGCTGACCGTCGAAATCGTCTCCATACCAGCTGGAGGTGCATTCCCACACCGCAAGCGGCTTTCGGGCTGAGGCTGTGCGAAGCTTGGCCGAGTTAAATGTGCTTCGGGATGAGGCAGTTGACGCGTCGCTCGGCTTGCCAGATGCAGTTGGGTTGATCGTGGGGACGAAGACAAGAAGTCCCATCCCTAAGAACGCCGACTGCATGACTACGAAAAGCTTAGCTCTCATTTTCACCTAACTTTATTTGAATCAGCAAATTATACCTTTTCAAGAGTACGAGAGGCAACCACTTTATGTCCGTAAAGCCCCTCGTAAACTGCTGATTTCAAATACCCTTTCGTCCCGGCACCACATTTCGAGGCCACCCACTAACTTCTCTGAGGCCCGCGGGTCCACAAAATGGGCCGTTCCGATCTCAACCGCAGAAGAGCCAGCCAGCATATATTCGACTACATCGGCCGGGCTCTCAACACCGCCAAGCCCTATAATCGGTATGTGAATCACCCGATGTAGGTCATGCACCAGCCTTACGGTTATAGGTTTTATGGCCGCGCCCGACAACCCTCCCGTCGTACTGCCGAGGCGGGACCTCCGATTGTGTGCATCTATACACAGTGCGGGGTAGGTGTTAGCAACTACGAGAGCATCAGCACCCTCGGCTTCGGCTGCCTTTGCTGTAAGTGCAATAATGCCAATACTTGGAGATAGCTTCACCCACAGCGGACGCTTTGTTGCCTTGCGGGCGGCGGCAACGACGGCTGAGGTCAGCTGGGGGTCAGTACTATATTCGATGCCTCCTGACTCGACGTTTGGGCAGGAGATGTTGAGCTCATAGGCGGCGAGCCCCTCCGCATCCTCAAGGATCCGAATCACTTCGACGTATTCGGAGATAGTTTTGCCGAAGACATTGGCGATGGCGGCCGTTTTGAAACCCCGAAGTTCGGGGAGTTTTTCGGACACGAAGGCCCGGACGCCGATATTCTGGAGCCCGATGGCGTTGACCATGCCTCCCGAGGTTTCGCAGATTCGGGGGGAGGGGGCGCCAGCCATTGGCTCCAGCGACAGGCCCTTCACGACGAGACCACCCAGGAGGTTCAGATCGACGAAGGGGGCGAACTCGACGCCGTAACCGAAGGTCCCACTGGCGGCAATGATCGGGTTCTTGAGAGCAATGGTGCCGACGTTGACACGGAGGTCAACTCGGGTGGGCTCGGTGGTCCGAGGAGCGCTGACCTCGGGCGAACTCATGAGGGCAAGTCTAGCACGCCGAGCCAAGAACGCGTCGGTCGATAAAATCGTCAAAATCGTCGCCAGGCGGTTGCGTCGTGGGCTGCGATTGCGGGAGCTGTATGTTAGGATGTCGCGCGATGCGCGTCGTCGAAAAGCGACAATTACTCTCCGCGGAAGAGATTGGCCGGACGCTTCAGCGGCTGGCTCACGAAATCGTGGAAAAGAGCGGCGGGACAAAAGACCTGGCGCTGATTGGCGTGCGGCGCCGGGGCGTGCCGCTCTCGCAGCGGATTGCTGCGATCATCAAAACGGCGGCGGGCGTCAGCGTGCCAGTGGGGACGCTCGACATCACGCTCTATCGCGACGACCTCTCAACCGTGGCGCAGCAGCCGGTGGTCCACTCGAATGAGATTGATTTCCCCGTGGACGACCGCGACATAGTGCTCGTCGACGATGTCTTGTACACGGGACGAACCGTTCGCGCGGCGATGAATGGGCTCTTCGATCTTGGACGGCCGCGGCGGATTCGGCTGTGCGTCCTGGTGGATCGAGGGCATCGGGAGCTGCCGGTGGAAGCGTCGTTCATCGGGCGGTTGGTGGAAACGAGCGATACCGAGATTGTAGAAGTGCGCCTCCGGGAAATTGACGGTGAGGAGCGTGTGATGCTGGTGGATCGCGTTACCTGAATCGGCGGCGATCGTTCCGGAGGCATTCGCCAAAAGGGAAAAAGTGCTGCAGCGATTGGAACACCTGCTCGGAATTGAGCCTCTCACCCGCGAACAAATCACTTTTATTCTCGATCAAGCAGCGCCGTTCCAGGAATTTCAGAAACATCCCCTAAAAAAACTAGCGACTCTCCGCGGTAAGACGATCGCGCTCGCGTTCTTCGAGGCCTCCACGCGCACCAGGATCAGCTTCGCTACCGCTGCTTCGCGACTGGGCGCCGACCAGATGAACCTGCAGGCGGAAGCCTCGAGCTTGAAGAAAGGCGAGTCGCTGATCGATACGGTGCGCACACTCGAAGCCATGCGGCCGGACGGAATCGTGATGCGCCACAGCGCTTCTGGTGCGGCGGATTTCGTCGCGCGACGAATTGAGATTCCGGTGCTAAATGCCGGTGACGGCACCCACGAGCATCCCACGCAGGCGCTGCTCGACGCGCTCACTATCCGCGATCGCACGGGCAGGCTCGAAGATTTGCACGTGACCATTCTGGGCGACATTCTGCACAGCCGCGTGGCGCGGTCGAACATTCATTTGCTGAGTAAATTCGGGGCGGCGATTACGTTGTGCGGGCCCGCGATGTGGGTGCCGCGCGAGTTTGAAGATCTCGCAGCAAACGTGCGGCGCGTGACTCGAATTGAAGATGCCCTCGACGGAGCCGACGCGATTATTGTGCTGCGAGTGCAGACCGAGCGCATCCATGAGCCTGCGATTGCGGCCGAGGAATATATTCTGGGCTATCAGCTCACACCCGAGCGGCTTCGCCTCGCAAAACCTGAAGCGATTGTGCTGCATCCCGGGCCGATGATTCGAGGGCTGGAAATTGATCCGAGCGTTGCGGACGGGCCGCAATCCTGCGTGCTCGAGCAGGTGACCAACGGCCTCGCTGTGCGCATGGCGCTGCTCTACCATCTCGTGGGCGGCGCGCCAACGGATGCGCCACATCCGGCTGGTTCCGACGCGGTGTCCAAGTCCAGTTCCAGTTCAAGTTCCAGCTCCAGCGCCGGGGCCGCCAAGGGGAGTGCCAATGCTGCTGGTTAAGAATGGGCGCGTGATCGATCCCGCGAGCGGCACCGATGCCGTGATGGATGTACTGCTCGACGGCGCGCTCATTTCAAAAGTAGGCGCGAATCTTGCGGCGAATGGCGCGGAGGTTTTTGATGCGAAGGGCTTGATCGCCGCGCCCGGCTTCATCGATCTTCATTGCCACCTGCGCGAGCCTGGCCAGGAAATGTCCGAGACCATCGAAACGGGCACACGCGCGGCCGCTCGCGGCGGATTCACCGCAGTCTGCACGATGCCGAACACGCAACCGGTGAACGACAGCGCGTCGGTAACGCGCGGAATTGTCGAGCGCGCCGCCGCTGCTGCGAGCGTGCGGGTATGGCCGATCGGCGCAGCGTCGGTGGGAAGCAAGGGCGAAGCGCTCGCGGAAATCGCAGCGATGAAAAATGCGGGAATCGTCGCGGTGAGCGATGACGGCAAACCCATCGCAAGCGCGCGACTGATGCGCCAGGTAATGGATTACTGCCGCGCGCTCGATCTGCCTGTCATCGATCACTGCGAGGACCCCTCGCTCTTCGCTGGTGGAGTGATGCGCGAAGGGCCGCAATCAATCAAGCTCGGACTTAAAGGAATCCCCTCGCAATCGGAATCCATCTGCGTGGGGCGCGACGTCGAAGTCGCAGGACTCACCGGAGCGCGGCTGCACATCGCACACATGTCAACAAAGGCTTCGCTCGAATACGTGCGCTGGGCGAAAAAGATGGGGATGCAGGTCACCTGCGAAGTGACGCCGCATCACTTCACGCTTACCGACGAAGACGTGCAATATGACACGCATTACAAGATGAATCCGCCGCTCGCGTCACGCGCCGATCGCGACGCGCTCATCGAAGGCCTGGCCGACGGAAGCGTCGACGCAATAGCCACGGACCACGCCCCACATCACCCTGCAAGCAAGGACGTCGAATTCGACCGCGCGCCCTTCGGCATCACCGGCTTCGAGACGGCGCTCGCGCTCGGGCTGAGCGAACTCGTGCATCCCGGCAAAATTTCGCTCGCTCGCCTGGTTGAGCTATTCACCACTGGCCCAGCACGCGTTCTAGGCATCGAGCGAAAAATCGCAGCCGACGAACCGGCCGACCTGACAATTTTCTCCACCGAGCACAAGTGGATGTTCCGCGCCGCCGATTCACCGAGCAAATCACGCAATACACCCTTCGACGGCCGTACTTTTCGAGGCGTGCCGATGGCGACGATCGTCGCAGGCCGCATCGTGCACCGGCGAGAAGCTGCAGCTAGCGCAAAATAAGCCGCGCCTTCCATATTCCAGTTTCGATTTTCTATTTTTAGCTTCTAGTGTGCGGCGGGTTCCGAGGCAGGATGCATGCCGTGTTGCGGTACTTCGTGAATTCCACGCGCGGGCGCTTCCTGATGGAAGCGATACAGCTGGTTCAGCGGGCCTGCGCCCTTTCCAATCGCGTACGATTTCTCAATCGCCTTCGTCACATAAGCCTTCGCCAGAATCACTGCTTCGCGAAGCTGCTGTCCGGACGCGAGCTGTGCTGCAATGGCGGCGGAAAACGTGCACCCCGATCCATGCGTGTTAGGGCTTTTCACATGATCTCCGCCGAACGTCTCCACTTCGCCGTCCGCTTCACACAACACATCGATCGGCTTGTCGAGATGCCCGCCGGTGACGACCACCGCCTTCGCGCCCATCTCGATCAGCTTCTGCGCGGCCGCTTTCATGCTATTCAAGTCTTTTACTTCGACGCCGGTAAGAAATTCCGCCTCGGGAATGTTCGGCGCAATCACGCTCACGCGCTTCAGCAGCTCATCGCGCACAAATTTCAGGCCCGCGGTATCGAGCAACTCTTCGTTCCCAGCCGTGGGCCGAAAGACGGGATCGAGCACCACGTGCGCGAATTTGTGCTTGTCGAGAAATTCCGTAACCACCGCGGCATTCCCGCGATTCGCCAGCATTCCGATTTTCACCGCGGCGATAGTCACGTCGTCCACCAACTCCTCAAGCTGCGCCCGCAATTGCGCAGCAGGAGTGGGATGCACTGACTTCACGCCCTGCGTGGATTGCACGGTGAGCGCCGTAATTGCGGCCACTCCATAGCAATTGTGCGCCGCAAACGTCTTCAGATCCGCGGCCACACCCGCGCCACACGACGGATCGAATCCGGCAATCGTAAGGAGAATTGGGGGAGCGTGATTCGTATGATTGTTCAAAACGACGTGCCCTCCGCGCGAGGCACAAAAGCCGGTCCGCTCATTTTTCGGGCGGGCCGGCAAACAAAAATGTACGCGTGTTGCGGCATCACGCGCAAGAAGAAATTTCATCCGCGAATTAATTGAACGCCCTGGAAACCTGACGACACGCACAGCGGCAGTGCCTGAACGAAACTGTGATAGGGTTTGCAGGTTTCAGAACGAATGCTACCCTCGCGTATAATAGTCGGAGAATGGCGAGTACAGTTTCGGCTGTTGGCCCGGCGGCTCTCCCGGAAGGAATGACGAAGTCGGCTATGAGCCGTATTCTTGCGATCGATTACGGCCGTAAACGAATCGGGCTGGCGCTGTCCGACGAACTCGGAGCGACCGCGCAGCCATTGCTGACGATACAGCGCACGAATCGCCGCGACGTGATTCGCCGACTCCGCGAAATTTGCACGAAGCACGGAGTGGCGCAAATCATCGTCGGTCATCCGCTGCACATGACGGGCGAGGCCGGTGAAATGGCCGCCGAAGCAGCGTCCTTTGCGATGCGGCTTTCGAAAGAGCTGGGAATCGAAACAGAACTTGTCGATGAGCGCTTGACTACCTGGGAGGCAAGGCAAACGATGACAGAAACAAGATCGCGTCGCAAAGGCGAACCCATTGACGCGATTGCCGCTGCTGTTCTACTTCGCGACTATCTCGAGACCCACTCGGAGAAAATGAGCCACAACAATCGGAGAAGGCGCAGCGAATCATGAAGCGGCTTGGCCTAGTAGCGCTTCTGGTGATTGCAGCGATGGGAGCCGCGGCAGGCTGGCTCGATTCGCAAATCGTGCGTCCCTACACGGGACACCGGCCAGCAAAAGCTTTCGTCGAAATTCCACATGGAACCTCGCGTTGGGGTGTCTCCGGCATCCTGAAGAAGGACGACATTATCCGCAACCGGATGGCTTTCGAGCTTTTCAGCCTCTGGCACATTCGACATCCTTTGCTGGCCGGCGAATATCTAATTGACCAGCCTCTTAATTCGAAACAGGTTTTCTGGAAAATCGCGCAGGGCAGAATTTTCCTGCACTACGTGACCATTCCGGAGGGCTGGTCGATGTTCGACATCGCTGCAGAGCTCGAGCGCCAGGGTGTTTGCTCGTCCGAAAGCTTTCTTGCCGCCGCTCGAGATCCCGCTCCAATTTCAGACATCGCTCCGAACGCCAAGTCGCTGGAAGGATTTCTATTCCCGTCGACATACCAGTTCAAGCGGCGGACGACGTGCGCGCAAGTGGCCGAATCAATGACGTCGCATTTTCGCGCCGTATGGAACGAATTGAATCCCTCGGGCACCACCAGCTTTCCCGGCGGCCTTGACGCGATACAAACTGTCACGCTCGCCTCTCTCATAGAACGCGAGACGCCCCGGCCCGAAGAACGGCCGCTGGTCGCAGGGGTGTTCTATAATCGCCTGCGCCTCGGCACGCCCCTGCAATGCGATCCAACCGTTCAATATGCATTGCAGCTCGTGGGGCGACCGGAACAAAACGTGCGTCCAGAACACTTGCGCATCGATTCGCCGTACAACACGTATGCGCACAAA
>Ga0210394_10001558_pt1 | contig 36078 bp, 49 predicted proteins | sample IncBWC12MmetaG_FD_160121 | JGI IMG/M metagenome (GOLD analysis project Ga0210394, IMG submission 160121) | Forest soil microbial communities from Barre Woods Harvard Forest LTER site, Petersham, Massachusetts, United States - Inc-BW-C-12-M | ecosystem: Environmental > Terrestrial > Soil >... | reverse complement strand
TGGTAAAAATAGATAGTTGGGAGGTTCCTGTGAAAGTCTTCGCTCACTTTTATGCAGAGGACGAGCCGTACTTCGGAGGATGCTCTGCCCATCTGGTGGCAGATCTTTATCCAGACTTGGAAGAAGAGAAGCATGTGCAGTTTGGCATTTTGGCAGAATTGAATCTCACAAATTCCACTCGTGGTCTCGGCAACTTTTCTATCGGAGTTTACAAAAGATCAGATAGTCACAGGCAATTGGAAGAGTGGAGAGTAAGGAATGGAAAATGGGAGAACAAAGTGAGAAGGATTCTCGGTTTGGGAGTAGCGGTGTCTTCGGAGACGAAGAAGAAGTAGGGAGGCTTAAATTGGACGCGAAACAACAAGTGCTGAATCTATTGAAAAGTAGTGGAGCAGTGTTGCTGAGAACGAATAAGCACCGCGTTTGGAAACTTCCTAGTGGGCTTCGTTATACACTTCCGTCCACTCCGAGTGATAAAAGGGGTTGGTTGAATTGTCTCTCCGATCTTCGGATTCGGTTGGGGATAAAGCATGCTGTAAAGAAGCAGCTAGATTTTGAGCATAAGAAAAAACAGGCTTATGAAAAGCCAGAAGTGTCGGAGAAACCTTTTATGGCGGGTGCTTCTGAGCCAGAAGATCGGCCAGCAGTTCCAGTTTCCCTTTCGCCAGTCGAGCGAGCAAAACTTCCACCAGAGGAACCACCACGAGAAATAGTTACGTACATGGGAAGAATTCCGACACGCTTGGGAAAAAGAGGTGGTGGTCGGAAGAGTGGAAGATGTGGTGATGTGTATACTTACTCAGCAGAAGTTTTACAACATGCATCCTTTTTGGTTATCCACGAAGGGGATGCTGCGGCCAAGCTTTATTTGGATGGAATAAAAAATGGAACAGCAAATCTTGTTACAGAGGAGAAAAATAAAATGGAGCAACAAGGTAATGGAAAAGTAATATCAGCATCGGGTGGATTAGAAGATCTGATCAAACAGAAAAAGGAGGAGATACGAGTTTGGCAGAACAAGGAGGAGCAAGCGCACTTGGAAGTGCTCAGAGCGGGAAAGATATTGGAAACTTTGGAGCAAGCGTTGACACTGACCACAGCTTCAAGGCAGGTGATTCAGGGCAACGTTCAAGTTCATACGAACGGAGAAAAGCACACTCGTGGTTTTTGGCGTAAGACGATAGAAGAAGTGGTTGGAACAAATCCATTCCAGCTGACCAAACAGAATCTACACAAAGAGCTACGGAAAGTACATCCGACGTTGTCTTTCGGAGCAATCTACCAAGGCATACGACAGGGCTTTGGTAAGGGTTGGCTCGTGGAAGACGAGAAGACTCACTTTGTGACTTTCGTTTCCGGCAAAGATTCGGGAGGAGAGGAAGTACAATGAGCCTTCGAGATGTTGGAATTCGAGTGGGAGCCATTTCCCATGCAGATGAAGAAACGGTTTATCTGTTTGGGTATGGCGTGTACGACGGAGACAAAGTGCCTCCGGAGGAGCTGAAGGTGCAAGCCTTTGGCATTCTTTTGGATAGACCGAATCCTCAAATTACACTCGACGACGGGAAGTTGGTTTTTGGTTGCGAGTGTTGGTGGGGGCCGGAAGAGAAAGTAAAGACCATGATTGGATCTCGTAAGGTAGTCGTAGTGGACATCGAGGCGGCTCGGAAAGCGTTCCAGGCTACTCAGTAAGAAGTTCAAACTAAGCATGACGATTCGGAGGACAAAAAATATGTGCTGGTCGGTAAGAAATGCCAAGAGCTTTATTCAAGAGTGTGAACCTGATTGGAGACGGCCTTTACATTCAACCTAGCTTAGCAGCTTGGATGAAAGAACATCCAGATTGGGAAGTAGATCTTCTGACGTTGGACGACCATGCGACGTGTCTTTACAAGGGAATGGGTTTACCATTCAAAATTATTTTTGACAAAGTGGATGTCTACGACTTTGAGTTTAATTTTGATGTGAACAAAGCTTTCTCTTTGGGAGATACAGAGAAGATGCACATCGTGGATGCCTATGCGAAGATGCTTGGCGTGACACTGGAGAGTAGGATTCCCTATTACAAGCCACCAGAAGGTCCTTCGGAGGATGGCTTGATTCTCCTGTCTATGTTTTCAAGGAGTTGTGCATCGAGAGAAGGGAAGCCACCGAACAAGATGCTTGGTTGGCTACACTGGCTACAGATTGTGGCCTTGCTTCGGCAGTATGGTCCGATTGCAGTGTTGGGAGGACCAGAGGATCGGGCACTATTACCAATTACGGAAGATGAATACTATACGGGTCTTCCGTTGGAATTGGTTGGGCGCTTGATGAGAGATGCAAAACTTCTAGTTAGCATAGACAACGGAATGGTTCACATGGCGGCAACACAAGGCACGCCTACGATAGAATTTTATCCGTCGTGCCTTGGGAAGCATTGGATTATTCCAACGTTACCAAAGAACAAGATCTTTCCAGTGCACATGGATCCGGCCAATCTTACAGTGATAGATGCAGTGATGGCAGTGCGGGAAGGTCTAAAGAGAGTTTGGGAGGACTGATGAAAGTCAAAAAGAAAAGCACGAAGTGGAGAGTAGTGGTTGGCTATGACGAAGCGGGAGAAGTCTTGGCCTACTACGTCGTGCGGGGAATGGGAACGAATCCAAAGCAGTTGGAGTTTGATCACCACGGTGCTTATATCTTGCAGTCGGCAGCACAAGAGACTTGTGATGTGTTCAACCTGAATCCGAATCTCTACGCTGAGATCATGACTCGGTACGTGGGAGCTACTCTCAAGAAAGTGGCAACCGTATGAGTATGAGAACAAGCTTGGAAGACATTCGTCGGTGGTTTAAGACAGGTGTGGAAGAAAAAGCAACGCACATGATTATCGTGTGCGATACCTTTCATTGGGAGGACTATCCGGTGTACGTTTCGGATAAGGAAGATGTCAAGGAACAGATGAAGGAATACAATCCTGAGATCAATATGCAGAAGATCATGGAGGTCTACGATCTGAGAAAGTCGATGGAAGAGCAGCTGAAACCGGGTACAAGAGTTTTCAATTACTAAGGAGAAACCATGAGCACGAAGATCACAAAAAAGGCAAAAGCAAAGAAGTCAGCCAAGGCGAAGCCAAAAAAGGCACCGCCTAAGAAGATGGATTCAGGAGTTTACTATCGGGTGTATTTGGAGTTACCTGAGTTGACTGCCTCTACGGGAGAGATGACCTATCGTTACATGGAGCACCATTTGAGTTTGAAAGGAACGATGGATGAGGAAAAGGCTAAGGCTCTCGCAGATGAGATGAAGCAAATTGGTCAGGGCGGTAAGTTGGTGGAGCAGGACGGAACGCCAGATGGAAAAGTTTTGGAAATTTGGGGTGGCGTTGGCAGATTGGAGGAGGCATCACAGGAGGAAGACAAGAACTCGAGCTTGACTACTCTATAGGTAAAACCTTATACGGTTTAAGCAGTGCAAGCGTGTCATTCAGGTTGGATTCGGGCCAATATACGAAGCGATTGGCTAGGAGAATATCGTGTCCAAGCGTAAGCATGTATTGGAGACAGCCGTGGTAGAGAAAACTCCGAAAACCGACTGCGGCTCAAAATATTGCAGCAGAGAATACAGAAATGGCATTCTGCAAAGGATGATTCATTTTAGACCTTGTGTTAGAGCGAATAAGTAAACGGTAGCCCGAGCCTAATGGGGTGACTTTTATTATCACTCTAGCATGGAGCGGGATTTCACGTCTAAGTTTAAAATAGAATGGAGATCAGCCATGGATGTCTTGGATAAGTTAGCTAAGATTAAGACTGAGTTCGAGGATCTGCCAAAAGGTTCTCCAGATCTTTTGTCGATTACGACTTTTCGTAATCTTCCACTCACCCGCTTGGTGCCAAGAGGGAAAGTTAAGGAGACAGCAAAGAAAGCAAAAGTCAGTGTTTGGGTTCTCTTTGGATTGTTGGGACTAAAATATAGTCCTTTTAGTATGAAGTCAGGAAGCAACGGCAGCTACAAAGAAGTGGCTTTGAAATTGGCTGATTATTTTCATATGCTGCCAGAAGACTTGTTTCCAAAATCTCTTTATCAATTGAATCTTCCCAAGCAGGTTCAGAAAGCATTTCACAGTGTTGAGATTTTGTCTATGTTGGAAGCAAGACAGCAGGGTTTGCTTCCTGAACGGACAGAAGAAAATATAACAGCTAAGATTTCGCAAGAGGAACTCAAAGCAGCTTTGATTCCGGTCCTGCAAACACTTTCGCCTAGATTGGAAATAGTAATCAAATTGTATTTTGGTTTGGATGGAGGGGAAAAATATTCTTTCAAGGAACTTGGTGAGACATTTGGTTGTTCAAGAGGCAATGCCCGATTACTTCTTCACAAAGCGCTTAGGAAGCTGAGGCATCCTGCTAGGTCTCGTGCTCTATATGGTTTTCTAGGAGAGAATCGAGACTACGAATAGATTGGCCTGCTCTCGATTCAGTTGAAGTCTTGAAAGGAGCAAGGAAATGAAAATTACAATTGCAGTTCTTGTTTTAGTGCTCTCGTTTTTTGTGTCTTCGGGAAGCAACGTAGCGGCACAGGAAGTTACGAGCAGCACAACTTTTTTGGGACATCAATTGGGCGAAACAGTTGATGAATGGAAAGTGCCTGCTGGTGTAGATTGTTCAACGCGCCACAATAAAAAGTTGTGTGAGCAAGCACGATCCGGTGTGTTAGCAGAAATCGAAACACAAAGTGCTCCAACCAGAAAGCGTTATGTTGCGGGAATACTCCTTGTGGAAGGAGTGGTTAATTACTCTTGGGTTTTTCAGGGTGGCAAGTTGGTTGAATTACGCTTTCATGATTCAGGGCACCTTACATCGCTATACGATAAGTATGGTGAACCAACCAAGGTGCAAACAGAAGCGTGGCAGAATGCTTATGGTGCTTCGTGGGAGGATCACACGTTCACGTGGGTCAAATCGGATGGCACAATAATTAGTGCCACACCTTTAACACACGATGCGGACAACAGCGTGTACGTAATCCAGTTTACTACAGCGGAGCGCATCGCATGGGTGGAACAGAAAATGCAAGAGCTGAAAACAAAGGATGCACCGAAGTATTAGGAGCACAGTGGGTTTATCTGAAACCGCGTACGAAAGAAAGAAAAAGTAGTCATTAAAAATAGAATGGAGATCACAAAATGGCAAAGAACTCGGTTCGGTATTTGGATTTGGATTTGGTCGAGAAGTTGGCAAGCATGAGGGGAAGTATCAAGAGAGCGAGAGGGGCGGAGCAGAGGCTCTCTGGCAAAATAAAAGACAAGATGAATGCCGGCTACATCTGTCCAACGACTGGACCATACGTGGTAGAGCTCAGCTCTGTGATGGAACAGAGGGTGGACTGGGAAGGAAAATTTTTCAGGTTCTTGAAGTTGAATTTTTTCAATGGCAGCAGTAAGAAGGCAGAGAAGTACATGAATAAGATCAAGGCTCGATCTCCGAAAAAGTATATTCAGCGGGTTCTGATTCCGAGAAATCCACAATGGAGGAGAAAGAAAGCAGCCTAGCCCTTGCTTCGGATACTCTAGCTAGAGGAGGACTCGATGGGCTTTTATGATCGGATGAAAGAAGCAAGAGAGCGGATGAAGGTGGGAGATAAGCCTACCTACAAAGTCCTGCAGTCGTCTATGGTGAGGTCGTCGGATAAGGAGAGGATCTGCTCGATAGCTTCCTTTGTAAGAACGGGAGAGGAAGCTTACAAACTGGCGGGTCATGACAATTTCTTCTATCAGGGTTTGGATAGACATGGACGCTGTGGAGTTGTGAGATACAATGGGATAGAAGTGGCCCTTCTATTCAAGCGGGAAATTGTGGAGGTGGAGCCGGGACCATCGGATCCAGTGCCAGAGAGAACTTTGAAGGAGCCAGCAGAAGCTTGGATTCAAATCAATCTCTTGGACATCGAGCAGCACGTTCAGGAATCGAGTCTGGCGGATAGATTCCGCAAAGCTTTGAGTACGATTGAGAACTTGAGATTGCTCCGGACTCAGGAGATCACAGACAGAAAGGCGGCAGAAGCAAGGCTGGAGAAGTTTACGGAAGAGAGACTGGAGCTTGTAACGTTAAGAAATAAGGTGGAGCGGTACGAAACTCTGATTGCGGAGCAAATTTTGGATGTAGAAAATCTTAAGAGGCAATTGGGAGAGGAGAAGAGGGCTCGGAAGGCAGATCAGATCAGATTGGTGGAAGAACTGTTTCCAGTTTTCAATACGGTTTGGTTGGCGGGGCTGCATCGGGTGGGAGATAAACTCTACGGCATGTTACAGAAGCAGTTGGTGGATGCCTTGGATAAGATCGGCGTTTCATTGATTGAGCCGGAATTGGGGGACGAGTTCAATCCAGCACTGCATCATGCGATTCATACCACGCAGTTTCCGGAGGGCTCAAAACAAATCAATGCGGTGGTTCAGGTAAGCCGGGTTGGTTGGTCTATAGCCTCTCAGGTGATTTCGGCAGCAGAAGTGATTGTGGGAGTAGAACAAGAAGTGGTAGTAGAACAGACTCAGCAGGTTCAGATTGAACAGCCAGAAATTCAAAAAGAGGTGGCGTCGAATGGCCAAGACGACGGAGGAGGAACGTAGGCAGCTGAAAGAAAGAGGTCTCTACGCCAGTGAAAAATGTGATAACTGCGGAAAGCCTCTGATGGAGCCTTGTAGTTACGCCGGCAGAGGAGCAAGCAAGAAGGAGGTTTGGTGTAGCAAGTGTGCAACAGGGGCAAGCCTAGCTCACGTTTTAGGATCAGATGGGAAGGTAACAAAAACTGAGGAGAGTGACATGGCTGAGAAGAAAGAAAAGAAAGTGGTTGAGAAGAAAGAGAAAAAAGAGAAGGTGCTGGGAGCTTTCCGCGAAGGGACTCCGATGGGGGACCTAGCTACCGCACTGGCAGACGAGAAGCCTCATAAGTTGGAGTCAATCCTTCCAGCAATTCGGAAGACGTACAAGCTGGCAGAAGGTTGGAGGGGGATCGGACCACTGAAAACAGTTGGGGAAAAGAAGGGGCTGTACGGAGTAATCTTCGACAAGGAAAAGGGAACCATTCAGATCAAGCTGGGGAAACCGGCAAAGAAAGCAGAGAAGAAGGAAGAGCCGGAAGAGAAGGCGCCAAAAGAAAAGGCTTCAGCAAAGAAAGAGGCCAAGCCTACATCGAAGGCGAATGGAAAAGAAGTGGTGGAAGAAGCCCCTGTGACGAGCAAGCAGCAGGAGGCGGTGCAGCGTTTGGTTCGCGGCACTCTCAAATCGGGCAAGGACTGGACTCGGAACAAACTGATTGAGCATTTGAAAGATCAGCATGAGATCGAACCCAAGAGAGCTCAGCAAGCGATTGCCGATGAGATTCAGAAAGGCGGCATTGAGGAAGATGGCGGGCTGTTGTCCTTGGTCTAGAGCTTTTGCTTTAGGCTGGGCCCTAAGGCAGAAGAACCATTCTGTGGTCGTAGGGAATTCGATCATATAGGAGCAGAAAGTGATCGGGGCGAAAGCCTATTGGAGTTCCTTCGCTCAGCGATGAACGGCCACGGAATGGACTTTATAGAATGACGATACGGAGTTTATGGGGGTTTTTGGGGAAGAGGGACAACATGGAAAGCAAAATCAAGAAGGGGACGACTAAGGACGTGGTAGTTTTATATGCGAATGGGTACCTGAGGATTTCTCCTGATTTATTGCCGGAGTGGATGGGGAAGACAGGAAGCTATTTTATAAGACCCTATCCGGAAAAGAAAGTGATAGAACTCCAGCCAGCGACAAATGGAAAAGGTGGTCCTTGGTCACGAAGGAATCTTCTGTATTCAAATTCCAGTGCGTTGAGTCCTCTCATTACGGTTCGAGCTGCGTTGCATTATATCGGAGTATCGTTACCAGAGAAGTCGATGGAGTACAAAGCAAAGAAGAGGAAGGACGATACACTCGTGATTCAGTTTTGAGGAGATAAAATGACGGACGCTAAGTGGTGGCAAGCTTGGGCGATAGCTGTTTTCGCTTCAGCATTAGGAGACTATCGAGTTCGAGCTATGGTGTTGCTGGTTTCTTGTGGAATAGTGATAGTTGGGAGGATGCGGGAGAGAGTATGAAGATCTTGGTTTGCGGTGATCGGTCTTGGACCGATGGGAAGTTGATCGAGAAAGAAATCCTTAAGCACAAACCAGTCACGTGCATCATTTCGGGGGAAGCTACGGGGGCAGATACTTGTGCTAAGGAAATAGCGCACAGAAAGAAATTTCGTTACAAAGGATTTCCAGCAAACTGGAATAAGTATGGGAAAGCAGCTGGGCCAATCCGAAATCAGCAGATGTTGGACGAAGGGAAGCCAGACTTGGTTCTGGCTTTCCACGATAACTTGGAGCATTCCAAAGGTACGAAGGACATGGTAGCGAGAGCAGAGAAGGCTGGGGTGAAAGTAAAAAAGATTTCTCATAACGGAGCGAAGAATGATTAACCAGTTTCGTGCTTTCGATTCTCAGATCATTGCCGGAGCAAGAAAGTTTGCTCACTGGTTTCAAATGTTGACGGGTAGAACGAATTTCTTTTTGGCAAAGATTGGAACATTCTTGATTTTCTATGCTGCACTGGTGCAGATGGCAGATCATTTTTTCAAATTTACGGCAAAGCCACCCGGTTTGCTTTTTGTTTTTATTTGTATTGCGATAGCTTGGTCAACAGCTCACGATGGCAAACTTTGTGAAGATGCAGATAGATTTGCACAAACAGGAGCAGAAGTCTTATCAGATTCCGTCAGGCAGGTTAGGAATCGGTCTTTTTCTGGAAGTATAGTTTGGAGATTTCTTTGGATTTGGTCTTTGCTGTATGATCTGGTTGACTGTTGGCTTGAGTTTCATTACAAAGTGGAGCCACATATTTTTCTATACGCTAGTGAGGGGTTTGGTTTCTCATTGGGTGTCTTGATCTTTTCTTACTTCGTACTCGTAGATCCACTCCGGCCACAGAAAAGTAAAGTTCGGGAGTGGATAGAATCCTTTGGTAGAGGAAAATTGGTTCAAGAGAAAGTTTAGCAAGTTAAACAGGGAGGAGCTGAACCTAGCCCCTCACTAAAATTTTTAAGATATCCATAGGTGCCTTATGAGTGAGTGGATCATGAATTCTGAAGGGGAAGAAATCATAGAAGGGTTGGACTGTAGAATCTGGTTAGCTCCAAGACCACCTTATTGTGATAGAGGTGTGGTCTTGGCTCATATCGAATATAAATTAAATGCAGATCGGATTCGGTTGTGGTTGGATGGCGCGGACGGGTGGCCACGATATTACATGAACAGAGATCGTTGCAAACTGGAATGTGAAGACTGGTTGAAGAGGAGAGGTCAGTGGCTATGAAGGAGACGGAAATGAAAAATTTCAATCGAGTTTGTGACAGCATGGTAGAAGAACATATTCATGATTTAGAAGAGCTAAAGGCGACTTCGGCTGCTCCGTATCACTTTGTTGGTTCTGGCTTGCCGAATGTTTATTTGATTGGGATTAGGTATAGGCACTGCAAGATTTGTGGTAACCGGGCCGCGGATATTCCAGCGATAAAGAATCTGATGCAGGTAATCGCTAGAGCTGTAGTCGAAAGCGAAGCTCCACTCACGGGACTCGAAATTCGCTTTCTCCGAAAGCGGTTAGGGAAAAAATCATCTGACTTTGGGCGTATGATCGGAGTAACTGCTGAGCAGGTTTCTCAATGGGAGAACAGTCGTTAGTAGTGCTAATTAAGGCTGGGACATTTCTGGCCCGAACTTGAAACTCCGTACACGAATAAACACCGTTTCCTGATACTTTCCTCTTTAGCCCGTAGAATCATCGTTGTAAACCCGCTCTGTCGTATAATTCCGCCGTAAATATACCGTACCATCAAAACCAACATAACGCTTGTCGTACGAAATCCTGGCAACGAATCACTACGCAAAAATAGTTTGGGCAACAAGTTGGCGGTATAGCAGTAGTAAATTAAACTTTCGACATGTGGAATGTGTTAGTACGGCTGCATCGGTCCATCCAAGCTAGAGCATTGAGATATTTCAGGGCTCGGGAAGTTGTGAAATCTCTACAGATGATTCACGCTCAGGAGTTGGCTCAGACTCCGGTGAATCAGTGGGGAATGAAGAAGTCAGAACAAGCAAAAGAAATTCAGGCAGTGAAGGCGGGACAATTTCCCATTGTAGATAGAAGAAGCTGGGCCTTTCCTTACATTCCAGAAGCCCTTCACAGATTGAATCAGCCGATCCTCAAGAACACGCCTTACAATCTTCGTCGGTTCACAGAGACTCCCATTCCACGTCGTGCTTTGAATATCGTTAAGAATGCAATTCTTAGTTTGAAGTGGAGAGTTTCAGTAGACGATGATGCAGACGAAGATGATCCAGAGTTGCTGAAGCAAGTGGATATCGCTGAGGATTGCTTACAGCATCCGAATCTCACGGATTCATGGCGTACGTTGATGGAAGCGGTGATAGAAGATTTCCTGATTGGAGGCTACGGAACGATCGAGCCTCAGATCACTCCAGATTACAGAAGACCTATTAAGCTTTGGCCAGTCGATGGATCGACAATCAGAATTTATGCAGACTGGTCGGAAGCAACTCCAGACCGTCCTCATTATGCACAGCTCACGGGATTAAAAGGAGAACGTGGTATCATCAGTTTCCTGGATGATGAGCTGATCTATATTCGAGACAACGTTCGTTCCAGTACTCCCTTTGGATTGGGAAGAATGGAAGTAGCCTTCCTGACAGCGAATGCTTTTCTTGGTGCTCAGGATATGTCAGCTCGGGCGGGAGCAGATCAGATCCATAAGACATGGCTGTGGTGGACGACGAATGTGCCGCCTGGACACATGGAGACAGTTCGGCGTCATATTCAGAATGAAGCAGAAGGTCAAGCCAAAGTAAGTTTGATGGCGGGGCTACCGAAGCCGGAAGTAGTGGAAGTCAATCCGGTAACGCCTCAGGACTTATTGTTGGAATGGCAAGACTTCCTCATTCGAATCATGGCAGCAGCTTTCGAACTGTCTCCTATGGCCTTGGGATTGGAACGGCAGACAAACAGAAGTACAGCTACGGTTATGGCAGAAGCGGATTTCAATTCTGCAGTAGTTCCGGCAGCCAGGAAAATAGAAGAAGCGATTACAAGACTTATCCTGCATCGGACTTTGGGTTGGAAGGAACTGAAGTTTGAGTTCGTTGGATTGGAAGATCCAGATGAGATGATTCAGGTCATGCTGACGAAGCAGCTCTATTCCACAAACGCAATTACGCCGGATGAGATTAGAGATCGGATGCAGGTGGGTGGTCCTTTGCCGGGTGGTTGGGGTAAGCTAACGATGGGGCAGATGGCGCTCATTACAGCAGCAGCAGTTGGGAAAGCCGGTGGTGGGGCTTCTCAAGGTGCTGGCATGTCGGGTGGCGGTGGTGGTGCTGGCATGGGTGGAAGCTCTGGAATGGGCATGGGCATGAGAATGTCAGCAGATAGAAATTCCACAATTGAGCATACGAGAATGTTGCATGAGGGTATAGCAGGTGCGGTGGATTCTCTCGATGACAGTCCATTCTCAGCAGAGGATCTATCGCAGATGGATCCACAGACGTTGGAACTCTACAGACAAGCAGGGTTGGTTCCACAAGATCCGAACCAGTTGCAATCAGACATGGAGTCTCAGTCGCCTGGAATTTTGCAGACTCTGTCAGAGGAGTTGAAGGAATACTTTGCTTATCTGGAACAAGAGGAAGACGAACAATCCACAGAAGATGAACCAGCTCCAATTACTACGAAGGATCAGAAGGGTCAGGAGCAGCTGTACAAGAAGAGACAGCATGAGCTGACGAGAGAAGAGCAGCTCAATCGGGGTCGGGACTTCAGAACGAATATCTATCAGCAGGGTGGATACAGAGGTCCATTTCCGAAAACAAAAATGTTGGGACCAGCTAAGTCTACGAAGCCTTCGTCTCTGGTTACTAGAAAAACTAAGAAGGGCTTTACAGGCAGAGGTCGTTAATGGATAAGCACACAATTCAAGCTCATACTTCGGTGAACATGTCGGATCTGCAACTGGATTCAACAGATACGAAGAATCATCCGAATGCAAGTCCATTCTCTGGAACGTTGTTGCTTTTGGATGAGCCAAGTAATCAGCCTCCGCATGGAGCAGACGGGCATCTAATCCATGTGTCCACGGAAGTAGCAGAAAAAACTTTGAAGAGTTTGCCAGGAATGGCAATTAACTATGACTCAGATTTAGAAGGACATAATCCTCAGAAGAAGATCGGGGTCATTACAGAAGCTTGGATAGATGGGAAGGAAGCAAAAGTAAAAGGGTTGATTTGGAAGAAAGATTTTCCGGAAGCAATGACAGAGTTTAGGAGAAACAAGGGCAAGTTGGGGATGTCGATGGAGCTTGGAAATGTATACGTGGCAGACAAGGACAATCCAATTTGGGATCTGAAAGACTTTCATTTTACAGGGGCAACGATCCTAAAGAAAGATCATGCTGCGTATGAGCATACAGCTATGGCAGCTTCGCGGCATTTCATTAATGCTATGGCTTGTGCTAAGGATGCGTTAAGTAATTTTGAAGAGGGAGATCCAGCAACACTACAAAGTTCAGTAAGAAGTGGAATTGAAATCGGAGTGCACAGGGCTTTAAGAAATAAAAGCTTTAGGCAGCGGTAGCCGGTTAAATCAGAACGTTGGGACGGTTTGCAATAGTAGTCGTAGAGAGAAACTATGGCTCACATGAAGAACAAAAAAATTCGTACTTTGTATGCAGAGAAAGAGACTGCTGCGAAGGACGAAAAGAAAGACAAGAGCCAGAGTCAGGGACAGTTGATGATTGCCGGCATTGCTGCTGCTGTTGAGAAGAGCATGACGACAGCGTTCTCGACAGTGCAGAAAGAGCAGGCTAAGGTCAACGAAAAAGTTCTCTCGGCTTTGGAATCCATCAGTGCTAGTCAGACGGAGCTGGTTTCCGGTCTGCATGAGTTAGCACTTGGCAAGTTGGATGCAGCAGCAGCAGAAGAGGAAGAAAAAGAAGAAGTAGAGGATGTGCAGGCTCGTGGTAAGAAAGCAGATGCCACGGATGCAACAGACGCTTCCGCTTCAGATGCTTCTGCAAATCCATCAGATGCCACGGCAGCGGCAGCAGCAGATCCTTCGATGCCCATGGCAGCAGATGCTACAGATCCAACGAACTATGATTCCTCGTCTCAGGGAGATGATGCAACTCCAGGAGACTTGAATCCAGATGCTTCAAGCAATGCTCACTCAGAAGCACGTTCTGGTTCTACCCATCTTTCGCCCGGAAAGGCAAGCAAGAATCCGGGTATTGCTGCAGCATCAGACAGGAGAAAAGGAACTCTCGTGCAGATCTCAGCAGCAGCAAAGATGATTCGTTCTCTGAAGGCAGAGAATGACAGCCTCCGGCACGAAAACAAGAAGCAGCAGAACAGGATTTCCGCGATCGAGGCTTCTCTGGAACGGTATGCAGACAGAGTAGAGCGGAGATCAGTAAGTCCGGAAATTTCGGCTCTGTTGGAGAAGAGTGGCTACGATGTACGTGAGCTGATCTCTTCGAAGTCCAGACTGTCAGTAGCAGACGTGGATCAAATGTTCGCACAGAGTGGAATTCCTTTGGAGCCTTCGATGCGAGCAGCTTTCAAGAACCAGCTGTTGCAATTGGGGATTATGGATTCAGGTGAAGTGCGGCGGTTTGCCAACTAAGGACGAAGCTGCGTACGGAAAAACTTTGCAGGAGGTTAAAAGATGGGAGCAGGAAGTTTAAAACCGGCAATGTTTGTCGGGGATATTTCCGCCGCCGCAGATTATCTCGCCCCCGGAGCGATTGAGATCAATCGTTATCAGGCCGAGATTTTCGATTTGGTTAGGAGACGGTTCGTCCTTGGTCAAAGAGTAAATCAAGTACCGGCTACCGGTCAGCCATCCAGGTACTTTGAACAGCTGGCGATTCCCGTGGCAGTCTTTACAGACCCACGCGTAATCTCAGTTACAGCATCTCAACCGCAACGCGTCGAGAGGGTTGTGACCTTGAAGGCGCTGATTGCACAGATCAACTATTCACTGTTTGACGTGGAAGTCAACCAGCAGCAGGGACAGTTTGCGTATCTGGAAGCAAAAGATTTAACGGATACAGTAGACTCCGTGTTGAAGTTGCATGATACAAACTTGTGGACAGGAACCGACACAAGCTTGGTTCTCCCCACGACAACACAGTACTTCGGAATTTCAGGACAGATTGCTTCGGCAGCGACAGTTGGAGCCTATGCTCCAACGTTTGTTATTGCTGGCGGATTCCCTGGACCTGCAGCCTCATTGGTGGACGGATTCAAGACAGCAGTAGCACAGATGGTCACGAGACAGGATTACGAAGTACGTCCTTCTGCGATCTACATGAACCCGTTGCTAGCGGACTTGTTTGATCAGGAAGCAAAGACAGTGCAGTTGTATTTCAACGAAGTAGAAGTAATTCCGGGTGTCATTGTAAAAGCACTTCCGACACAAGCCGGAGTTCTTCCTTTGGTTCCAGACGCTGGGTTGGGCACCACAGCAGGCTTTGGTGCCTCGGGTACACAGTACGCTGGAATTATTCTCATGGAAGAGTTCGTTGAATATCACTGGCTGACGTCTCCCGTACCGCGGGTCTTCCAGCTCGGTTTGGTTGGAAACTTGGCGGGGCAATTCGTGGTCGTGAAGTTCGGAGCTGTCGTTGTGAAGGGTCCGGGCTACGCTCATAGGATTGTGTTAACGACAAGGTAATTGGTTGATTGGCATTGTGCGAAGAAAGGGGCTATAGGACCTATAGCCCCTCTTGGCATGTTAGATAGAAAAAGAAAGCACGATGGTAAAAAGTACAAAAAACTGCGCTCCGCTGCTCAATAGGCCAATGGAAATAAGCATTCGTGAGTTTCTAGAACGACTTATTGAGGAACGGGACAGGTTATACGAAGCCAAGTTTAGGGCTTTAGAGGTTGAGTTTAGAACTGCAATAACGGCTCTAGAAAAATCGACACAAGCAGCATTCAGTTCGAGTGAAAAAGCAATTGTAAAAGCAGAAGAGGCTCAGAGAGAATACAACATTCGTAGTAATGAATTTCGTGGGCAGTTGGATGACCAGGCCAAGCTTCTGATTCCTAGGAGTGAGGTGGGAGTCTTGTTAAAAGGTTTGGATGACAGAATTGGTGAGATCAATAAAAAGATTGTAGACTTTATGACGAGATCTGAAATGATAGGAATGTTAGACAGTAATGAAGAAAAATCAGATTCAAGATTTCTTGGTATACAAAAAGACATGGATAACATTCGGCAGGATGTCATTGGGCTACGGGAGTTTAGGGGTTCGAACGTTGGGAAGGAATCAGCATTTTTAAACTCTCAGGTAAAGAATCATTGGCTCATTGGTGTCATGATAAGTGTTCTTTTCAGTGGAGCAGCATTAGCCTTGGCAGTTTATAACAGCTTTATCAAAGTCGCGAAGTAAGAGGAATGAATGCCAGCGAACCAATTTCAGCCAAGGTTTATTCAGCAGGTAGAGTTGGCTTCTTATGGCTTGCCGGATGTGACGCAGCAGCCGGACATTATCACTTTGGTGGAACGGGCATCGACTCTCATTGATGAGTACTGTGCTAGAACAGACGTAGATGGGCAAGGAAGCTTGGTAGAGACGACTTACTCGGAAAGGCTTTTTCTTCCGGTTGGAAGAAATATCTTTAGAATCTCTTTTCGGCCACTCATAGTGGTAAGTCCGAGTACGGTCGCTCAATACTTGGCATCAGGATCGGTTGCCAATCAGCCGAATTACTATTATACTGGTGTACAGGCGAATACTTCCTTTGCTGGTTCAACAGTTACGCCATTGATTTCAGCTTCGGGAAGATATGGATATGCTCGGCGGGGTCAGCAGCAAGTGTATCCGGATTTGAACTATGCTGCGAACGTGTTACAGATAGCTTCTTTCTCTGGAGGACCACCACAGTTTACGGGCATAGATATTACGGCTTGTGATTACGATAAGAAGACGGGAGAGATTTGGGTTCCAGCTGGACTTTACTTGAGTCAGTATACGGAAGTATTGATTACGTACAATAGTGGCTTTGATCCATTGGCAATGCCAAGAGCGATCAAGCATGCGACAGCTTCTCTGGTTAGAAATCTTTTGTCGAGAGGCGGCGGCGCGACGGGACTGAAAGGATTTGGTGCTGGGAGAATCAGGGCCGAGTTCACGGAAGATTTGATAGACGTTAACATTCAGAATATGCTAGCGGCCTATCGGACGGTGAGGACAGGATGAGGATAACAACGATCAGGGATTTTGTGGATGGGAAAGCGGATTTACAATTCGGCTCTTATGGCATTCCAGAGAGGGTGCAGCCCAAGAAGCTGGAGGCAAAGCGGCTGAATGAAAATTGGAGTGATCCAAAGGATACAGAAGTAGAAAAGACTTCTGTAAAAGCGGGTGGTCCTGGCAGTGGGCCACGTCCAGGTGTTGGTCAGGGTGCACGACCGGGCTATAGAAACAAAGAAGAGGAAGAAGCAGATCGTCCTGGACATCCTCATGAAGATTCAACAGAAGATGAAGATTCTACTGGGCCAGTATCAAAGCCGGGAGAGATGGGAGATAGGCTTTGGAAGCGTGGTTCAATACTTTGATTAGGGAGAAGTAATGTCTGGAGGAGCCTCAGCTTGGGGGATAAGAAGCTTAGCGGATTGTTTTCTTCGCTACTATCAACCAAGCGGTACGTTGTATTTGAGGAGACAGAACGTACAAGATCAATCTTCAGACTACTCAGCCTTGGGATTTCAGCCAGCAGTATCGGGCGGCCTAGGTGGCTTTACGGATACGTTGATAGATCCACCAGCGGATGTGCAGGAAGTTTCCTTGCATAACATTGGTATTCTCGGAGGCCACTTACATTTCGGAGCAAGGATTTTTATCATTTCACATACGTTCGTTTTGAATCAGATTCAGTTGTACAACTATACGGATCCGTATTTGGTGTGGAGGGATACGCCAGTGGTTGGGTTGTATTATAATCAGAGGCTTTTTTCTATGGACTCCATCACGCATGAAGAAGTTGGTGGGCATACGACTTTGTGGAAGATTGTTGGAAACTCTCACGAGTATCCAACAGCACCAAGCACTTAGGAGGTATGATGGGATTCGAAGCGAACGATCAGGTTATAGTGAGAAGAAGAATCAGAAGTGGAAATCTCATTCGCATGGGTTCCATCATAAAAGTGGATGGAGACAAAGCGAGAGTTCATTTTCCGATTGATCACACTCAAGCAGTAGTTCCGCTGGAGCAATTGGAAAAAACGAGTGACAAGTTTACTGGCTATGCACGGGTGCAAGCAAGTGCAAACCATCGTCAAATGCTGCATAGAAAAGGTTTGGTCTAAGAGATAGAAAGTTGGAGCGGAGTACCTTAAGAAAAAGGAGATACATCAGTGGCTAACTCGACAACGATCATCGCAGATTTGGCATCAGTAGTTGCAAACGGACCTTCAGCAACGACCACAGCAAATGCTATCGCTGCATCAGGCGTTTCTTCGACAGGCGGAGCTGGAAACTACACAGGTGGAACGGGTAACTATGCTTCCGGAACGTTTTACGGTGGAATCTTAGATTACAAAGGCTCCATCTTGTTACTTTCCACAATGGCAAATGATATGGCTCGTTTGCTAGAGAGAGTCTTGGCAAATACAGACCAAGCCTCAGATAGTACAAACCAAACGCTGTTGGTCAAGATCTTGAATGACCTTCAGTAAATGTTTACAGTCACAGTTCCGTTGCCGGCACTGGATGGGAAGACAGTAAAAGAAATACAGAAAGTGTTGGATGGCTTCAAGAATGCCAGTGCCGAAGGACCGGTAAGAGGAGGTGTTGCCTCAGAGGGCGATGCCTCTGCTTACGCTTTAGTTTGGGAATGGGGCAATGCAAGGCAGACGAAGAAAGGTCCGAAGACGGTCAAAGGAATAAATCCAGACGGAAAGTCAGTCTGGCTGTCCATTCAGGCACCAAGTGGTTACATCAGAATCCATGAAGATGATTACATAGCGATATTGCAAAAAGAGTTAGCAGACACAGACTTTAGTGGGGTAGATGCAAAAAGTATTAGATTGTCAATGGAACTGGCAGCTTCAAGAGCAGCAGAAAAAATGGCCGATTTGATTCGGCAAACAGTTCCAGTAGACTCGGGAGATCTGCGGGATTCGATTGTGGCAATGGATCCGGATGATTCAGCTCTCGATGCTAAAGATGATTCATTAGAGTTAGAACCGTAACGATTTTAAGAGGACGGAGGATCGTAATGAGTCAGACAGAGAAGAATACAATGGTGACCCAAAAACCTGAGAAGGTCTTTATCAATAAAAAGTTTTACGACAGAGACTTTAGTAATCAGGATTTGACCCATGCAGACTTTCGAGGCTGTACTTTGGTGAGCTGCAACTTCGATCATTCAGATTTAAGTTATGCAACGTTCGAAGGGGCCAACTGTTATCGCTCTTCCTTTAATTTCAGTCGGTTGTATCATACAAGTTTCAAGGATGCAGTGACGGCAGAAGTTTCCATGGACCCTAGAGAAATGTTTGGTCTGACTCTTTCAGTTTCCTGTGATGCCTTTGATAAATTGAAGATAGGGAAGATGTGGTTAGCAGCTTGGTTGTTTCTTCCTTTGTTGGCTCAGCTACCAGATGGAATGGATGTAAAGATCAGGGGAGTCTTGGTGGAGTTGATTGGGGAAGAAAGATTGAAAGGAATGGAGAGACATTTCGCGGATAGGCAACTCTAGGGGAAAAAGAAATGGCTCTAGACGCTATTGACTCTTACTTCCAATATGTAAACGACAGAATGGTTACTATCAATCCGAATAGAAACGTAGTTGGTATTTCGGACGCGATGGATTGGCCTCCCAAGCAAGTCATTTTGGAAGCCCTTTACCTTTTGTCGATGGGGCAGAAGACTGCGAAAGATACATTTTGGTCAGCAACAGTTCCAATGGTGACAGATGTATTACAATGGACGTGGTTGATTGCTGGACAAGATTTGACGAGAGGACAAGTAGGACGGAGCCGGGGCGACCGGTACAGGACAGACATTACGATCAGATCGGAATTGAGACAGGCTTCTTATCCTTGGTGGTGTCCTAAGCAGACGTGGTCAGTGGTTGGAAATACACCGTCGGGGTTGGTGTTAACAGGAACGCCGGTAGTTCCAGCGGAGCAAGTTTGGTTTGGTCCGTTGAACTTTAACAGTCGTGTAGATAAAGCCAGCGGTCTGGTTTACGGCATTGCGACGGTTAACTTAAGTAGCATGGAGACTCCGATCTTGGCGTAGTAAGCATGACGGCAGAGAGGCCGGACGACGGCTAGAGCCGGAGATAGTTTTTAAAAATCTCCCTGCCTTACTCGAAATAAAAAGGCGAGAGAGAGAATGTTGGCGGGGAGTTTATAGTAGCATTGAGGTTCTAACAAATGGCTTTCTCAAAGGCGTTAGTTCAGCCGTTTAGAAAGAACACGCTACTGATTGGAGCCGGATGGCGTGCTTATTTTGCGCCATACAACATTGCACTTGGCTCGGGAGTAGCTAGCACAGCAATTGGTCCACAGATTTTGGACCTACAAACAGCTGGCCCATTCAATACCAATGCTCCACCGTCGGGGTGGACGGACTGCGGGTGGATCAAAGATTTCAAGATGACCCCAGGTTCCAAAATTGGTAAAGTTCGGTCCGGTTACAGAGGAGCGGTTCGGGCACAGTATCGTGGAGAAGTAGGTGAGTCTTTTGAATTCAAATTTCGTGAAGCTGCGAGAATGCAATTCAAGATTTCCACGGGAACAATTCCATTCAATCTTTTGAGTGGCTCGACACCGACAACGATTGGTCCTCTGTCAGCATCGGGTGCTCCAAAGACACAGGTCATAGCTTACAACTCAGCAACGCCTTCCGTTACAGTAGCATCTATTTCGGGAGCAGCAACAAGCGTTGTGGTTGGTTCTTACATTGTAGTCGATCAGGATTACGTGCCAGGAACATTCGGAATAGTTGGTGCAGCTGGTGTTCCACTCCAGCCGACACAGACAACGGACATAGACTACATTCGGAAGACTTCGGACTTCGTAGCCCGTGTTACGGCAATTAACGGTAACGTCTTTACATTGGATCAACCGTTCGTTGGAGGTGGTAGCGGTACAGTGTTACCAGCACCGACGGCTCCGGTGATCACAGGTTCACAACCTTTCCTGGAAATTATTTCAGGTTGGGCAGCAAGAGAAGGGGCTACGTACGTCACGGAATGGTCTGGGCTATTTATTATGGATACAATCGACGCAGCTCAGATTGCCATTTACTACCCGCACGTGTCCATCAGCCAGTTCAAAGATATCGCTGGTTGGACTTTGGAGAATGCGGGAACCACAGATGAGACAGGCTATGAGTTGGATACGATGATGGAAGCACTGGCCTTTGATGATCCTCTCGACGGTGAGACGGTCGTTGGATACAGAGCCTTCTATGCACGGCCTGGACAGGCAATTGCGATTTAGTATTATGGTTCTTGTCCTCGCACATACGGAGGGAAGAGGATGAGGGGAAGTAGTTATATAGCAGATGCGCTGGGGAGGGGTCTCGCGAGAGGCTCCTCTCACAAAAAGGAGAAGAAGAGACATGGCCGAAGAGGACGTTCTACAGGTTGACACACCGGAAGTGGCAGAGACAGCTCTAAGAGAGACGCTTCAGAAAGAGTACGACACCCGCCTAGAAGAACAAGTCAAAGAAGTAACTCAGAAACTCACCGAACAAAATAAGCAAATGTTAGAGGAAACGATTGAGAAGATCCGGAAGGAGATGGCTCCGCCTTCCACAGAAGATGTTCAGAAACTGTTGGAACAGGAGTATGTAGAATTTGAGATAGATATTAAGGTGCATGGAAAGAAGGAAAGTAGAAAGTTTGTAATTAGGGAGCTTCCGAATAAGATTGAGAAGAAAATCTACAAACGCATTAAGGATATTATGGTCCCATTCTCTTCAGAACTGGCAGCGTTGTCTATGAATATGCTGGAGGGAGATGTGGCCAAAAAGATTGTACAGATTATGGATACGTTTGAGCCTATGCTGGATACGGTAGTTGGTGTTTGCACGATCTGCTTGAATCCCTTTGGAGAGGAAGAAGATGTGACGGAGGATTGGGTAAGAGAGAACTTGAGTTCGACGAGAATCATCAAGATAGTTACAGCTCAGATGCAGTGCAACAAGATGCGCGATTTTTTCTCGTTGCTCTTCCAAGGCACGAAATTACTCCGATAGCGGTATCGGAGTTTCCGGGACTTGCAAACTTAGCAGGGCTGATAGAAATGTTCGGAATGTCGAAGAGAGAGTTAGACGCCAAGTTTACAAAGTCCGAGCTGTTCATCTTGGCATGGCGCTCTCAAGAGCAGTCTTGGAAATTGGAAGAGTCAATGCATAAGAATGGAAATCAGTCTCCTGCTAAGGGGCATCACCATGTAGAAGGAACACCAGCTGGGTTACCGGACAAGTTCTTTAATAAAGAGGGAGAAGTAGATTTAAGACAAGTAACAGGCAGGGAAGCCTATAAATATTTCTCTGCGATGGGTCTTAAGTTTCCGATTATGACAAGGGAGTAACAATGCCCGGACCGACAGTAAAAGAGGTTCTACTCAAGTTTGGAATTGACGCTTCGAATTGGAAGTCCGCAATTCTGGAACTTGGAAAGATCTTGGAACAGCAACAGAAGAGTGCTGCCTCTGCTCAGGCCAATGCAAAGAAATCTTTGGCTGAGCAGAGAGCAGTCATTCAGGAAATTGTACTTGGAAGAAAAGCGGAGCTAGAAGCTTTACAGAAATCAGCCGCGTTGAGCAGAGCGGCGGCTGCAGCAGAAGGGGCAAAGGCTGCAACAGCAAAAGCAGCAGCAGCAGGTTTGGCAGAACAAGCGGCTCAACAAAGACTGCTAACAGAATCACAGCGTACCGCTGCAGCAGCAGTAGCAGCAAAGATTTCACAAGAGAGATTGGTTACAGCTGAGATAGCAAGACAGACAGCTCAGCTGAGACAGCAAGCAGTGGTACAAAGAGCGTCTGGTGGCGGCGGTGGTGGAAGAGGAGGGGCTGGTGGGGGAGCAATCGGTGGATTCGTTGGAGGCTTTGCTAGTCGGTTAGCAGGAACGATTGGTTTTGCAGTTTTGTCAGCAGAAGGTCTTGGCCGAGTTATGGAAATGCTAACGATAAAGGTAAAAAACTTTATCGAGGGTTCTGGCCCTTTGCAGCAAGTGAGAGAACAGTTTGAAAAGCTAGCGGCCATCAAAGGCTATGATGCAGTAGCATTTTTGACTCAGATGAGAGCGGCAACTCATAATTTAATAGGAGACACACTTCTTTACAGAACAGCAAATTTGGCAATGCAGTCTGGATTAAATATCAGTCAGAAACAAATAGTAGATCTAACACAAGCAACAGTTGGCTTGGCAAGAGGTCAGGGAAAGACGGCGACAGAAGCAGTCAATGCTTTGAATAGAGCTTTTCTCACAGGCCGTGCTATGACGTTGTCATATGTTACTGGTTTGCAAAGAACACAGTTGCAGTTGACAGGAGTTGGAAAAGCTACAGATCAGTTGACACAAAGGCAAGCTCAGTTCGATAAAATCAATGCGGCAATCATTCAACGTTTCCATGAGCTGGGAGAACCAGCAATCACGTTTACGGAAAGACTGACAGAAGTTAAAACAATTTGGGATAGATTGGGGGAATCCTTTGCTCGGGGTGTGGCGACATCCAGTGGTACGAAAACGTTCATGGAAGATTTAGCAAAGACGATGGAGAAGATTGGAGGTAAGGAAGGAGCAGTAGAAAAGCTTGGGGCTTCTCTTGGCAGTGTCTTTGCTGCTTTGGGGCAATGGGTGCAAGCGGGTATATCAGCTTTCAAGGCTTTGGGCTCGGTGATTCAAGCCTATGCGAAAGTATACTCTGAGATATTTGGAGCGTATGGTCTATCTGGTTTATCAGAGTGGACAGCTCAGTTTAGTACAATCCAAGGAGCAATGACCTCTCTTGGAGAGGCAGCTATTCTAGCAGGTTCTGGTTTTGCACAGTTTGCTGCTATAGTAGATAATTTTACAAAGCATCCTGGCTTGACGTTGATGAGATGGGTAACAGAATTTTCAAACAAAATGCAACACGCCGCTACCTATTCCTTGGAATTAGCTACGGGCCTTCCGCAAGGAGCTCTAGGAGATCTAAATAAACCATCAGATTACATGAAGGACGTTGTGAATCAGGCCACTGGTGGAGCAGATCTAGATAAACAGCTACAGGGAATCAGTGATAAGACAGCAGAGAGTTTAGCTGATTTTGAATTTAAGTCTAAGCATCCAGGCTATCAGCCAGATAAAGGACCTGCTGGTGGAGGTGGAGCGGTACCGGCAGAGCAGACACAGCAACAGAAGCAACAGTTGTTGCAAGCAACACTGGCGATGCAGAAGGCCAGCAATAAAGAAAGATTGGACGACACAAAACTTTCTATTCAGGAAGACAAAGATGCAAATGAACAAGCATACGCTGACGGAACAAGATCGTTCGCGGCTTACATGGCAGCCAAGAGAGATATAGAGAGAAGAGATCATGAAGCAAAGCTGCTAGAAATAAAACAGAATACACAAGATCAGGTGGAAGAGCAAACGAAGATGTTAGCTCTTCAGACCAAAGCTCAGCATACAGAACTGTCTTCTATCAAGGTTAGATTGGCAGATCCGAAAGTAAGTCCAGAAGAAAGGCAGAATCTTGAGAATCAACAAGCACAGATTCAATCCGCGGTAAGTTTTCAGGAGCAGTTGCAGAAACTGAAAATAGCGGCAGCAGAAGATTCTGGTAAAGCACAGGCAGCGGCAGAGAATAGAGGATACGATCGTCAGAAGGAAGCAGATGCAAAAGAAGAAGTACAGATGTCAAAGCAAACTCGTCAGGAACTGGCTGCTGCTATCTTGGGTACTGATAAAGCGAGAATAGAGCAGAGTAAGTCTTTGTTAGAGGATGAGCTGAAAAGTGGAAATGTTTCAGTTGAATCTTATTTGGCTACACGGGTTAAGCTGACACAGAACATGTATGCGAATGAGCAGGCGGAAGCGGATCTGTGGCTAACCTCTCAGAAAGATAACACAAAGACCAATGCTCAGTATTTGAAAAAGAATGCAGATGCAGCAGAGAAGATGCAGAAGGATCTGACGGATCTTTCGATCAAGGAAGATGATATTCGTACCAAGCACGTAACAGATTCTTACGATCGAGCGCAGAAAGTCTTGGAGGGACAACTAAAGTTTGCTCAGCAAGGAGCAGGATTCTCTGGAACAGGAGAATCACAGAAAGAACAGATTCCGATTTTGAATGCGCTGATAGATTTAGAAATGAAGAGGTTGAAGATTACGACAGATCAGCTCAGTCAGCAGAGTATGGTCAACAGTGAGACGGGTGCTCTCAATGATACATGGGTGAAGCTGACAGAGGATCAGAATAAGAGCTTGGAGGTAATCACTAGTTACAGAAAACAGTTGGTAGCAGCAGAAGAGACTTCGAAAGTAATGGTGGGGACGCTTAGTGATTTTTCTCAGGGCTTAGCATCTTTGTCAACAGCTTTCTCTGGCAAGGGTCAGGCTTGGATGAAAGAATTTAGTAAAGATTTTGCAGACATGGCTAAGAAGCAAGAGGAGTTTAGCAAGACGACGTCATCGTTAAGAGAACTCCAAGCAGGCCGTAAAACAGGGGCTGCAGCAACCGTTTCACCACAAGCGGTCATGGCTGCGACGGTCGAGTCTGTAAGAGGCGGTGGGGAGGGTTTAAAGACCGCTCTACAGACTTCTAGCAATGAGTTGTACAGGTGGACAGCGGCTTTGGCTGCGGCTATTAGCAGATTGACTCCCGGTGCTGCTACTCCGGCTCCGACGAGTGGTGTCTCGGGAGCAGCGACAGCAGCAGCACCGGGTGGAACTCTCACAGCTTCAGATCTTGGTTCGAGCAACATAGCGGCATTGTCTACAGATGTTGGGGCAGATTCGACATCAGCTAATGCGGCTTCGTCGATGCAACAATTGGGAGCGGCAGCTGCGTTAGCAGTGCCTCCTCTGGCAGCATTAGCACCAGCTGCAGCAGGGGCAAAAGATGCTTTGGGTTCGAAGGGTGGTAGTAGCAATGATATTTCTAGCATTATGTCTGGTTTTTCGGATAGCGTTAAGGACGGAAAATTTAATATAGGGGAATTTTCAAAGGCCCTTTCCGCTGCCATGCAGGTGGTTAGTAATGCGGCTCAAATGGTCACGGGTCAGGGTGGTCCAATGGCATCCGGAATGGCGGGTGCTTCTGTTGGATCAGAGATTGGTGGCATGCTTCCTATTCCTGGCGGGCAACTCATAGGTGCAGCGATTGGTGGAATCATCGGAATCTTTACAGGGGAAGCGAGAAAGAAAACCGATCAGCTGGCAAAAAGTATTGAGGCTTCTTTCAATGCTGTGATGACAGAAATTTCAGCTGGTACGATGACACTGGGTGCTGGAATTACGACACAAGCATCCACTATTCGGGAAGCAGTTCAATCCTTGAGCGGTCAAAAAGGTGGTAGTGCTGACTTGCAACAGATCCTTCCTCAAATGGAGCAGCAGTTGCAACAGCTGCAACAGCAGCAGGAACAGGTTACGTCTTCCTTTGATAAGCAGCTGTCGATTTTGAATGCTCCAGCAGCTTATCAGCAGACGATCTCTTCGATCAATCAGATCATTCAAACGTATCAGCAATATGTGCAGGCGGGTGGTAACGTTGCCAATGCAAACCAGTTCTTACAGCAGTCCTTCCAGCAATTGGTTCAGCAGGGGTTGCAGTCGTTGAACTCCAGTGAGCAGGATGCAATCAACAACGCTCTGCAGTACAACGACTTGCTGTTGCAACAGCAGCAGCTGGCGAACAATACAGCAATGCAGATTCAGCAGATTATGTCGGGTGGAGTTTCTCAGAGGCAGATGCCAGAGTGGATGGCGAAGGCAGCACAGTTACAGGACTTGCAACAGAATAGTCAGATTCAAATGGATCAGCTAAATGAGGAGATAGCAGTCTCTCAGCATAAGCTACAGAATGAGCAGCAGATTTTTGATTTGGCAACGACGAGAGTAGGGCTAGAATCTCAGTTGATTATTTTGCAGAATTCACAGACGGACTTGCAGACACAGCAGGTCCAAGCTCTGGAAGCTACGGTGGCTGCCTTCCAAGCAGGAATCCCAACGAATATGGGAACGGCATTAACCCAATTGGGATTGGGATCAGCTTATACACCTTGGACGGGAGAGGCAACAGCCAAGCCAACGCCTCCCATTCCAACTGGTATAGCAACAGTCGATCAGACAAACGAGGCCATCTACCAGCAAGCTTTGGCTTACTACAATCAGCAAGCAGGTTTATCGACTTCAGCTACGATACAGCCGGGAGGAACGAATTCGACTACAGTAGCATCGGGAGAAGGACTTACGTTGGGTGCAACACCTTACCCGTCGTCTGGACTTTTGCCGGGAGCTTCACCAGTAGGAGGAGTTCCAGTTGGAACGACAGCAGCTGGAGGAACGACAGCAGCTTCTTCTGCTTTGTCTTTCTCTTTGACTCAACAAGCACAAGTGTCTCAGCAGTCACTAAGCACTGAGCAACAGATCACGACGATGGTGAATGCCAGAGTTTCAGCTGAGACGACGCTGGTGAATTTGAAGATGCAAGAGATAGCGGCAGACACAGCAAGGATGACAGCGTGGCAGAACTTCCTTGGTGCGAAGGGTAGTGGTGGATCTAGCATGCCAACGATAGAAGATTTGTTACAGACGACGTATCAGAATCGTGGTAGACAGGGTTTCAGTGGATTTTACGGAGAGACTTCGAATCCCACGTAAAAGTTATCCACAGATTCACAGAATTTTCACAGACCACTCAAATTTCTTCTACCATTTTGCCTCTGCTTCTTGTATAATCCTTTAGCGGTGAATTGATTCCTATGAACAAAGTTGTAGTTCAACTTGGCAATCGTAAAGCCACGTTTCAACGTCCATTCCCGTGGGAAGAGTTCAATGATGTTCTGAAGTATCGGAAGCCGGGCTGGGAATATTCACAGGGTGGTCGGGCTTACATCAAGAACAAAGCGGCTGGCGTTGTAGATGAAAATGGGAAGATCCCGGGTTGGGATGGCTACATCCATCTAATGAAAGACTGTGCAGTGGGCACAGGGGCGTTCTTGGCACTGAAAGAAAAGCTGGAAGAAGAAGCCTCCGTAAAGTTCATCGTAGAAGATTATAGAAAGCCTGTCCTCTTAGATAAGAATTACAAACTCCCAGACAAAGCCAGAGGTTATCAGGAAGAAGCTTTCAAAGAAATGTTGAAAGCAAGCAAGACCGGAGGACTGATCCTGCAAGCGACGGGATCGGGGAAGACCTTTGGAGCCGGACTCTATTTCTCAGCCTTGCAGGGAGGGGGAGTTTTCTTTGTAGATGAGTTGACGTTGTTGGACCAAGCACAGAAAGAATTGGAGAAAGTAATCGGTGAGCCAGTTGGGAATATCGGCAATCAGAAATTCAATCCAAAGAGAATCACAGTAGCTACGATTCAGACAGTTCACCTGCACAGATTTGATCCCGGCTTTCTTCCTTGGATCAAGACCATCAAAGCAATGTTCATAGATGAGATTCATTTGGCTCTGAATCGGAGAAACTTCCAAACCGTAGCAGCGATAAAGCCCCAAGTAATATTTGGTCTTACAGCTACGCTGGAGCTAAAGAAAAAACATGTAGCGTTAAGAGCCTATGACTTAGCGGGGCCGATAGTCTTTGAGTATCCCTTAGAGACAGGAGTGAAAGAAGGCTTCCTCAGCAAAGGGGTAGCCGTCTCGGTTCAGTTAAGAAATCCAATTCCGAAGGTAGCGTTCAGAGGATTTGGTTACTACAAGAGAATGAAATTTTATCGAGAGCTTTACAGAAAAGAGTATGTAGAAGTGATCGTAGAAGCTCAGAAAAGAAATAAACTCATTCGAGACTTGATCCTGGAAGCAAGGAAGAAGGGGAAGTATACGATTGTGCTCTTGGAAAGAATAAAGCACCTGAAAGATCTAAGCAACAGTCTAGACATTCCACACGATCTGGTCTTTGGTGAGAAGAAAGTATTTCAGAGGATCGAGTCGAAGAGGAGATTTGAAGCGGGAGATATCAGAGTGATTCTGACCAATAAGATTTTTCAGAAGGGCATAGATATAAAGAGAGTGGACTTAATAGTTGATGGGGCGGGTATGAAATCTACAAATACAGCTATTCAGAAATATGGTAGGGGAGTTAGACTTTGTGATGAGAAGCAGGGGTTGCTCTATTTGGATATAGCGGATGCTGGGAATAGATTTGAGAAAGCGGCATTAAGTAGACGAGTGGCTCTAAAGAAGATCGGAGTACCTGTTTTTATAGCGGAATCGGATTTGGGAGCTAAGAAAATTTTAGAACTGGCTCAAAAGAAATTGGACAAAATCACATGAAGGAAGTTTGGAGAGAGGTGTTAGATGGATATTATGAAGTGTCTAATCTTGGTAGGATAAGAAGGGCAAAACCTGGAAAAGGTGGTACATACGTTGGAAGAATTCTTAGAGGTTACGTAGCAAGTGATGGCTATGTTACGGTTTGTCTTCATGGAAAAGATGGTCAATGGAACTACTTATTACATTGTTTAGTGGCAGAAGCATTTTTAGGACCAAAGCAAGATGGCAAGGAGGTGAATCACAAAGACGGGATCAAGTTACATTGTGGTGTAGATAATTTGGAATATCTTACGACAAAAAAGAATCATGAACATGCTTCAAGACTTGGTTTAAAAGCCCATGGAAGTAGACATGGCAGAACGATACTGACAGAAAAGAAAGTAATGGTTATGAGGAAGCTCTTCAATACAGGCAGGTGGACAAAAGCAGCTCTAGCAAGAAAATTTGGTGTGGGAGAATTTGCAGTTTATGGAATTGTTTTGAGAAGAACTTGGAAACATGTTTTGTAGCTTCAGAAACTGGTGGAGAAGAAATGAAGATTACTTGGGTAGATGTTCTAGTGTTTGTAGTTACGTTTGGTGTGTCCTTTCCAGTATTTCACAGTCTCATTCATTGGTGGAGAAGAAGAAAATGATAATTTATGCTTTGGAAAACAAGAAGAATGGAATGCATTACATCGGATTCTGAGAAGTAGATTCTTTGGCGGCTTTGCCGCCTAATTACGAAGTAATTGGAAATCTCAGATGTAGTACAGAATAGTATTAGAACAGATATAGCTACTGAAAGGCAATGGCTATTAGGGAACCATGGAAAAAGCAGATGTAGTTTTGCAGATGAGAATGATGTTGGTCACAGAAAGGGTGGAGACTTTCGTCAAGAAGAAATTGGGAGTGAGCTGGTTCAAACCCAGTACAGAAGATCAGCTGAGACTCTTAACCCTAGCCGGGTGGGAGCAGAAACACAAGATCAGCATAGAATGGATGTTGCAGCAACTGGTGCCCTATTGGAGAAGTAGATTCGCCAAGTACAGAAAGAGTCAGGGCCTAGGGGTTACGATTTCCACGTTAGTCGGGAAGAAATCAGAAGAGTTTATCAAGCAGAAGATAGTAGAAGCATTCCCAGAAGGGGAGAATTGGGATCAGTGGCGCGTACTGGCCCAAGCAAGACAATGGGAGGAAGCGTGGGAGCATCCCATCAAGAACGAAGATTGGGAAAACCCTCACGAAGTCATTCTCCAGTATCAGCGGAGAATGGTGGCGGAGAGACGAGAAAGAAATATTTGGGTACGAGAGAGGAAGAAAAGGAAGTACAGAAACAATCCTTGGCGGGAGACAAGATCATGAAGAAAATCAAAATAGACGTGACAGAGGCAGACATCAAGAACGGAATACGATTCCTCAGTAAAAAATGTCCCGTAGCCTTAGCGGTAAAAAGAATCCTGAAGAAGCCGGTGCAGGTTTGGGGAGACACTTACAATCTGGTGATACAGAAGGGGAAGGAGAATGAAATCCGGTTACCGGGTAAAGTAGATACATTTGTAGAACGGTTTGACAAGGGAGAAAAAGTAAAGCCTTTCAGTTTCTTCCTGCCGGTAGCGGAAGTTCAGAAAGGATCAGCATGACAATTACAGATCTGATGAAAGAAGTAGACAAGCAGAAGATAGACTTTATCGTGATCTGTAAGGAACTGGATTTAGACCCCGGTGAGTTGGGACTCTTTACCAGCGTGTTCAAGCCCGAGTTTATGATGTCGCTCGGTATGATCATTGGGATCCTCTACGAACAGAAGCAGCAGAAAACCAGAAAGGCGGTTCACTAGAATGAGAATAGACGTGACAGCAAAGGACATTCAAAATGGAATTCCCGCGAATCCACATGATTGTCCTATAGCGTTAGCTGTGAAGAGGAAGATACAAAATCCGGATTTGAGAATCACGGTAACCAAGAATTGCATTCACGCGGAAGGATTTTTGTGGGGGAATACACAAGAGGTGCAAGATTTTGTACGAGACTTCGACAGTCGAAATCCGGTAAAGCCTTTCAGTTTTGAATTGCCAGTTCTGGTGGAGAAGACCCTCTTGGTGGTCCAAGAAGAGAAACTCGAAGAGGTTCTTGTATAATTCCATTGTTGAGAAGTGGTGGTGGAGGAAGAACTGTTCCGATGAGAGATGGTCTGGTAAGGCAGTTAAGATAAATTAAGTTAAGTTAAGTTAAGTTGTGAGATAGTTCGTTCAGCTTGGATGGGTTCCGGCAGTTGAGATCTGCTGTGCATCGGTTCGTTACGTTGAGAAGGGATTAGGGAAGTTGGGATTCGATTCGACAGTTTTGGTTTGGCTAGCTCCGGTACGATCAGAAGAGAAGAGGCATGGCAGATAAGCTCGGTTGGTGTTAGCAATGCCCGGATAGGTTAAGTTTCAGTCCGGCAGTTACGTTGGGACAGGAGAAGTGATGTTCAGCAGTGCAGCGGCTAGTTACGTTTCGGCAGATAAGCTCGGCTGTGTTACGCTTTTCAGGGGTTAGATTGGTTTAGCAAAGGCAGTTGTGGTTTGGTTTTCGGTGACCGGATGTGATGAGATCGGATGTGGTTTGGTTTGATCGGGTTGGGCAGTTCAGCTTCGGCTTCTACGCAGAGAAGAGCTAGACTTGGTTCCGAGATGCAGTGGCAGTTCTGTTTGGATCAGTTCAGGGAAGCAAGACTGGGTTGCGATTCAGTAGGATCCCTTTCGGCAGTTGAGTTTAGAACGGCTTTGAACTGAGAAGAGATGAAGAAGCCCGGCAGTTCAGACGAGTCTCAGGAATGGGCAGCACAGTTGTGGAGATGCTCGGCTACGGTGAGAACCGGCAGTTCAGATGAGAGCAGGTCGTGTGGGAGACGTTAAGATAAGTGGAGCTAAGATTTGGCAGTTTGGGTCGGCTTTGTAGCATCTAGCTGACGTATGGTGCGAAAGGACAAGGCAGTTGTGGATTGAGGCGAAGAGAAAGGTTGTGTTTTGTGGAGATGCGGCAGTGAGGCTCCGGTGGTGTCGGAAAAGCTGTGATAAGAAGTTGATGGGAAGGTCAGTTGTTCTCAGTGTCATTTAGGCACTTGCGATTAGGCACTTGCGATTAGAAAAAACTAAAAGGAGAGACTAGAATGGCGACGCATAAGAAGAAAGAAGAAGAGTTGGAACTTTCGATTCCGGACATCAAGCAGAATAAACTGCAGATCTGTGTTCTCGGGCAATCCCTGATCCAGAACAAGTTTTCGGATCACTCGATGCGAGAAATTCTGCAACCCAGTCCGAAGAAGAACAAGGCAGTGAAACAATCGGGTCCGAAGCACTGGGTACTGGAAGAATACCGGGCAGCAGCTCACACGTTGGAATCGGGTCCGACGTACTTGGGGATGCCTTCCTTGTGTTTCAAGGGGGCGTTGAGAAATGCAGCTCTGGATATTCCGGGAGCTACCAAAGCTCAGATTGGACGTCTTACGTATGTCGAAGGAGACTACGTTGAGATTTATGGAATCCCCCAGATGTACATGGACATCGTAAGAAATTCAGATCCGGGTCATACTCCGGATGTGAGGACGAGGCCGAGACTGCGGAGTTGGGCGGCAAAGCTGACGATTAGCTACGTGGCACCTCTCTTGCAAGAGAAGATAGTGGTCGGACTTCTTTCAGCCGGAGGAATTATTTGTGGAGTGGGAGACTTCCGGGCAGAGAAAGGGTTGTCCAACAATGGGCAGTTCAAACTTGTGAATGCCCACGATCCGGACTTTCTCCAGATTGTGAAGACGGGTGGAAGAAAAGCTCAGATGGCGGCGATGGAGAATCCCACGTTCTATAATAAAGAGTCGGAGAATCTTTATCATTGGTACATCGATGAAATGAAGCGTAGGGGCTTTGACATGTCCAAACCGCCGGAAGGACTCTTTGCTCCGAGTCAGCCGGTGAATGGGGGAGAAGTAGCAGTGCATTAGATCGTTAGAGGAGAGGGAGGCTGGAAGTCGTCCCCCAGCCTCCCTCTCTATTACGGCAGTTGAGGTCTCTACGATCAGCTAGACGATGTGGAGTTGCGGTTGGAATGATGAAGCAGTTCAGATCGGGTTTGCAACGCGGTGGTTTCTTCAGCAGAGAACTGATGGGCTCAGTTTTCGAATGCACTGTTCCGGCAGTTAAAGTTTGGACGGAGTGGGAAGAGCAGCAGAGTCTGTTGGTTTCAGCATTGGTTTTATTTGATCAGGCAGTGGCGATAGGATTGGGTTGGAGATGGTTTGATGTGTCTTTTCAGACACGACAGATATGGTGGGTGCTGTTTGTGGTTGGCTTCGATGTACTGAGTTGAGTTCTGGCAGATGTGGTTACAGATGAAGAGCACTGATTTGGTTCGTTCGGACCAGCAATGGTGAGATGAGGAATTCTGAGAGAGGAGAAAAAGATGGTCAGTGTGACAGAAGAAATGGAAGAAAGAGCTCAAGCGTTGTACGATCAGAACGGGATTATTACTGCGGACTTGGTGATAGAGGATGCGAAGAATCCTTCCAGTCCTTTTCACAAGGCTTTTGAATGGGACGTCAAGAAGGCAGCTTTGACTTGTTGGCGAGAAACAGCGCGAGAAATCATTCGCAATGTTTCCTATATCAAAATAGAAAATGGGCAGGAAGTGAGGACGCTTAGATTTCTTCACATTTCCGGACAGGAGCAGGGATATCAGCATGTAGCAGTGATCAAATCCAATCGGGATGTAGCGGTAGAAACTCTGGTGAATGAAGTTCAGATTCTGGCCAACGTTTTGACGAGAGTGAAGAATGTGGCTTGGGTTTTGGATTTGGATTCTCAAGTGGATGAGTTGTTGCAACAAGCGGGAGTAGTTCGGAAAGTGGTACGGTTGAGAAGTAACAGAATTCGGCCTCCCAGACCACCACGGCAGACGAAGAAAGGAAAAGAACATGAAAACTAAAAAGAAGATGGAAAAGAAAAAGCCAGAGATCATCCATCGAGACAAGGGAATCGTGATAGACGAAATACAGAAAGGAAAAGTGGAGGTCTATCTTGTTGGAACGAGTTCCTTGGTACTACACAAAATTTCACCACAGCAACGGGTTCATTCTATTTGCTTGTGTCATCCAAGATGATGAGGTGATTTGTGTACCATTTAGGAGACAAAAAATTGTCGCAGAAAAATCTCTTCGATATGATCCTGATCCGGGTAACACAAAAGAACTGGCCGAGTGTGTACTCGGATAAAGATCCGAAAAGAAATAGGGAAGTCGTGGCAGTGACGAGAAGCTCAATGTTAGCACAGAAGAATCTGGTGGAGAGGATGGCCGGGTATTTCCAGAGGGAGATGAACTACAAGTACAAGCAATTTCTCGTGACGGATCAAGATGCATACCGGGCCTTCCTTTTCTCTTTGGAAGGGTATTGGGTGGGAGCAGCGGTGTTTCGGAACCGGGAAGAAGAGAAGTACAATCTCCAGTGGGTTTGGTTGCACCCGTTTGCAAGACACAGAGGGTTACTCAAGGATGTGTGGGCGAAGTGGGAAAACCATTTCGGGAAGTTCAGGATAGAAGGTCCAATTTCTCCCGGCATGAAAGAATTTCTAGGTAAGCAGGGAGTGTGGATGGCGAGAGTGATCAATCCAGCAGAGAAAGCGAAATCAAATGCCAAGCCTAAAGAAATGGGGAGTACTGGAATTTTGGTCGAGAAGGGGCTATAAAGACACGGGTTGGTGTACTCAGACGTTTTACTTTACCAAGGCGGAAGCACAGAAGAAGATGTTGGGAAAGCTTGGACTCAAGGAATACGATTACGAAACCAGTCGTTGGTTAATTCAGGTGTTGAAGAGGAAAGAGAAATGAAAAAAGAAGAGAGTTGGATTGGAGTGGATTTGGATGGGACCTTGGCTTTGGATAGCAATCCGCCCTATAGTCCGGGATCCATCGGAGTTCCGATTCCCTCGATGTTACGGCGGGTGAAGGTTTGGTTGGAAGAAGGGATAGAAGTAAGGATTGTGACAGCAAGGGTTTCTCCCATCTATCCAGATGCACATCTGGAACGGGAGGCGGTGGAAAAATGGTGTCAGTTGCATTTGGGTCGGGTGTTGCGAGTGACCAATGAGAAGGATTATAAGATGTGGGAGTTGTGGGACGATCGAGCAGTGCAAGTAATTAGAAATACCGGGAAGAGAGTCGGGAACGTATTACGCTAAGGAGGAACAGTATGTGGGGAAAAGAAAAGAAGATAGAGCTACCAGCATTGGCTCTAGAAGAGAAACGAATAGAAGTTCCGACAAAAGCTCAAATCGGTTCTGGTCTTTCTAAAGAAGAGAGATCGAGTTATATTCGATCAGCATTGCAGATCAAATTGGGTAGTACTCCTCTGCTGAGAATTATTTTGGAAGAGGGAGGCTTCGAGATCTATCCGTATGAAAAGGTTTGTGATTACCTAGACTCTATCTTGGGATGTAGTCCTGGAAGCTCATGGGATCATCATTGGGGTTGGAGGGGATTGAGACTGGAAGATGTGGAGAAACCAAGGCGGAATTACGATATACAGGACCGAGACTGCCTTTTGATCGGACCTTATCAGGAAGAGATTCCGATGCCGGTTTTGAAAACCATCGAAGAAGTGCTGAATCAGGCAGCTCCTCTGGAGCCAAGATTCTACGTGAGCGATGTAATGAGAGAAAAGGATAGGAATACCAGAAATTCCACGACGGTGGATTTGGATGATCCATTTCTGGCAGTCGGAACGGCTGGTGGGAATGTAATCTTTGTCATCGAGAGATGGGATGAGCCGGGATTCACTTTGAAAGGAAAGTAAGATCATGACATTAGATCCAAAGCAGGACCGGGGAGAGGCGATTACACAGATGTTAGACTGTTGTTCGGACTATGCAGTGCAGTTGACGGACTGGGAAAGAAATTTCGTTGGCTCAGTCCAAGATCAGTTTGAAAGGTTGGGAAGTCTTTCAGAGAAGCAGGTGGAGACTTTGGAAAAGATTTATGTCAAACTTCCTTGAGGTGTTATGGTGGACAAACCCATCTGTGGTAGATGTTTCGAAGAAAGGGAATTATTTCCAGCTCCATGTCAGGAGAAGCCAGAGCTGTTACTGGGACAGCCCATTGGAATGTATCATTGTCCGGATTGTGGAACGATGTTGTTGGCTGGATTTCCTCACCCGTACTTTTGCAAAGATTGTTTCGAGTGGGCGAAGGGAGATTCTGTATAATGGAAAAGATAAAGACCAAGACATGTCCAGCTTGTGGTTTGGAAAGAGATTTAGAAGAGCCGGAATATGAATGCGTACGGTGCGGAGCTATTGGTTTCGACTGCTGCGTTCCTGGTAACAACGCTCTCTGCCTCCCTTGTTCAGAAGCAGAAGAAGGAGTACTGGAAGATGACCGAGATTAGGTTTAAGCAGATAGCGGTTTCCATATCCACTGATGAAAGTGGCTATTCCGAAGTTCTTTATGGTTTGACAGAAAAAGGAAAAGTTTACGAGTATAGTTTAAGCA
>Ga0210394_10001556_pt1 | contig 36125 bp, 33 predicted proteins | sample IncBWC12MmetaG_FD_160121 | JGI IMG/M metagenome (GOLD analysis project Ga0210394, IMG submission 160121) | Forest soil microbial communities from Barre Woods Harvard Forest LTER site, Petersham, Massachusetts, United States - Inc-BW-C-12-M | ecosystem: Environmental > Terrestrial > Soil >... | reverse complement strand
CACCTGTGGCGCCGGTGGCCCCTGTCGAGCCGGTCGCTCCGGTGGCCCCCGTCGAGCCTGTGGCTCCCGTCGAGCCTGTTGCTCCGGTCGAGCCTGTTGCTCCGGCGGCACCCGTATCGCCGGTCGAGCCCGTGGCTCCGGTTGCACCTGTCGCACCCGTATCGCCGGTCGCACCTGTGGTGCCGGTGGCTCCTGTCGAGCCTGTTGCTCCTGTCGAGCCTGTTGCTCCGGTTGCTCCCGTGGCTCCCGTTGCTCCGGTCGAGCCCGTGGCTCCGGTTGAGCCGGTTGCACCCGTATCGCCGGTCGCACCTGTGGCGCCGGTCGCCCCTGTCGAGCCGGTTGCTCCGGTTGCTCCGGTTGCTCCCGTTGCTCCGGTGTCACCAGTCGCACCTGTGGCGCCGGTGGCTCCAGTCGAGCCCGTCGCTCCAGTTGATCCCGTTGCGCCAGTGGCGCCCGTATCGCCGGTCGCACCTGTGGCGCCGGTGGCTCCTATCGAGCCAGTTGCTCCAGTGGCACCCGTGGCGCCGGCATCTGCAGTATAGGAGAACGGTACAAACCCCCCTCCAGTCTCACCACCTGCTTGTTCGACCCAAACAGCACCGGCCGCGCCGATCGCACCAGCCGCACCCGTGGTGTCGAAGATTGGGTTGGTTCCGACAGGTAGCCCGATGGTAATGCTGAAGCCACCGCTGGGCATACCGCTTTCAAAACCCGATCCGACCGTCGTGATACCGCTGCCGGTATTCAGGAAGACGTAGAGGCCAACACCCTCCGTGCCATTGGGGTCAGTTCCAGATAGCGTATATGTTTGACCCGTGGCCGTACCTGTGGCGCCGGTCGCACCGGTGGCACCGGTATCGCCGGTCGCGCCCGTCGCACCTGTAGCGCCCGTCGCACCTGTGGCGCCGGTCGCACCTGTGGCGCCGGTCGCACCCGTGGCGCCGGTCGCGCCTGTGGCGCCGCTTCCGGTCGCGCCTGTGGCGCCGGTATCACCCGTCGCACCCGTGGCGCCAGTGGCACCTGTCGCACCCGTGGCGCCGGTCGCACCGGTGGCGCCGCTTCCGGTCGCGCCTGTGGCGCCGGTATCACCCGTCGCGCCGGTCGCACCTGTAGCACCCGTTGCACCCGTTGCGCCGGTGGCTCCAGTCGAGCCCGTTGCTCCAGTCGCTCCGGTTGCGCCGGTATCACCCGTCGCGCCCGTAGCACCCGTGGCGCCGGTCGCACCTGTGGCGCCACTTCCGGTCGCACCTGTGGCGCCGGTATCACCCGTCGCGCCGGTAGCACCCGTTGCACCCGTAGCGCCGGTCGCACCGGTGGCGCCGCTTCCGGTCGCACCGGTGGCGCCGGTATCACCCGTCGCGCCCGTCGCGCCCGTAGCACCCGTGGCGCCGGTCGCACCTGTGGCGCCGCTTCCGGTCGCGCCTGTGGCGCCGGTATCACCCGTCGCGCCGGTCGCACCTGTAGCACCCGTTGCGCCGGTGGCTCCAGTCGAGCCCGTTGCTCCAGTCGCTCCGGTGGCGCCGGTATCACCCGTCGCGCCGGTCGCGCCGGTCGCACCCGTGGCGCCGGTCGCACCTGTGGCGCCGCTTCCGGTCGCACCGGTGGCGCCGGTCGCACCGGTGGCACCTGTTGCACCCGTGGCGCCGGTCGCACCTGTGGCGCCGCTTCCGGTCGCACCGGTGGCGCCGATATCACCCGTCGCCCCGGTCGCACCTGTTGCACCCGTGGCGCCGGTCGCACCTGTGGCGCCACTTCCGGTCGCACCGGTGGCGCCGGTATCACCCGTCGCGCCGGTCGCGCCCGTAGCACCCGTGGCGCCGGTCGCACCTGTGGCGCCACTTCCGGTCGCACCGGTATCACCCGTCGCGCCGGTCGCGCCGGTCGCACCCGTCGCACCCGTGGCGCCGGTCGCACCTGTGGCGCCGCTTCCGGTCGCACCGGTGGCACCTGTTGCACCCGTGGCGCCGGTCGCACCTGTTGCACCCGTGGCGCCGGTCGCACCTGTTGCACCCGTGGCGCCGGTCGCACCTGTGGCGCCACTTCCGGTCGCACCGGTGGCGCCGGTGGCACCTGTTGCACCCGTGGCGCCGGTCGCGCCCGTAGCTCCGGTTGGACCTTGGCTGGCGCTGACTACCGTACTGTCGAAATTGGTGACGTCGCCGGTGGCGGTCCCGTCGGTGATGATAGCGCCGCTGCCGTTTACAAAGAAGATATCCCCGGCCGTACCCGAGGTGCCCATCGTGTATGTTGAAAAGCCGCTCAGGACGACGGTGTCGGTAAAATTATCGCCATTAGTCGCACCGCCAAAAGTACCGCTACCCGATGTCGTCTCTACTTCTCCGATAAGGACAGAGTTAGTCTTGCTAGCAGTACCGCTGACCGTCTGCTCGTAAATGTAAACTGGAGAGCTATTGGTGTTTACAAAATCACCCGAGATCGCGACCGCGGTAGCATTCGTCGTGCCAGTGCTGATCGAGCTGTTCGAACCGTCCAAGAAGAGGTCGGTGCCGCCGTGTGAGTCGCTGATCAAATCCACGTTTGCGCCAGCGGCATAGGTACCGCTGAGTTGCAGGTTGTAAGATTGGCTAGCCGTCGTCACGGTGATGATATCGGTCGCCGCATTCAGGGACGCTGATGTAACGACTATGTTGGCCAGGTCGATTTCGTTGGTAGGCGTTACGGTGCTGCTGCCGACGTTCAGGCCCGCAATGGTGCCGCTGAAATTTGCGAGGTTGTTGGTTTCGTTAAGTTCCAGAGTCGTTCCGGTGGTGGTGCTCTCAAACGTGGCTACGGCGTTCGTGGCGACGTTGCCATCGAGCTCGAGCGTTCCCGCGCTAGCGATCTGAAGGCCGGTCGCGCTAGCGGCGACGGTGCCGGTAAGATCGAGTAGTCCGCCGGCACTCGTGCTAATCGCACCGGCGCCCGAAACTGCGCCATTGATAGTGCCGAAGCCGCTGATCGTCGCACCAGAATTGTTGACGATGCCGCTGCCGCCGCTGGAGGTTAGGGTTCCACCCGAAAGGGTGATGGTTCCACCGGAATTGTCGGTGATGGTCGTGGTGGAGCTCAGGGTGTCGCCGCTGGCGATCGTGATCGCAGCCGAGTTGGTGAGACCGTTGTTTGCCGTCATGTTGCCGCCGGTGACGGCGATCGTCCCACTGCCGCTGTTGCTGACCGCGCCCGTAAGCGTGCCGAAGCCACTGATCTTTGTGTTGGTACCGCTATTGCTGATGCCATTGTTGGAGGCGCTCAAAGTGCCGCCTGAGAGGCTGATCGAGCCGCCAGCGGTATTGCTGATGCTGCCTCCCGAGTTAGTCCCGGTCGCCTGCACAATGCCGCCGGAATTGATCGTGATCGAGCCGCCGGCGTTGCTGATGGTACCGTTGTTCCCCGATTCCGTAAGCGTGCCGGAGACCGTGATCGTACCGCCGGTGTTGTTGGTGATGCCCCCGGCAGCGTTGTCGCTCGAGCTTAAGGTGTCACCACTGGCGATCGTGATCGCAGCCGAGTTGGTGAGGCCGTTATTGGCGGTCATGTTGCCGCCGGTGACGGCAATCGTCGCACTGCTGCTGTTGGTCACCGTGCCGCTCAGTGTGCCGAAGCCGGTGATGTTTGAGCCGGAACCCGTGTTGGTGATCCCACCCGAGCTGGCGCTCAGGCTGCCGCCCGTACTACCGGTGCCGATATTGATTGTGCCGCCGCCTTGATTCTCGATAGCGCTGCTGGAGCTAGAGCTAGAACCGACGGTGCCGCTGCCGATAGTGATCGTGCCGCCGTTATTGTTGATGGTAGTGCCGCTCCCGGACGTGTTGGTCAGAATGCCGGTGCCGGAAATGGTGATCGTTCCACCGGTATTGTTGGTGAAGGCGCCGGAGTTGGAGCTGAGGGTATCGCCGGTGGCGATGGTGATCGCAGCGGCGTTGGTGATGCCGCTGTTGGCGGTCAGGTTGCCGCCGGTGACGGCGATCGTGCCGCCGGTGTTATTGACTGCCCCGGATACCGCGCCGAATCCGGTGAGGGTCGCGCTGCCGCCGATGGTGATGCCCGAGCTGTCGGTCAGCGTGCCGCCCTGAATAGAGATCTCACCGTTTGTAATGCTCTCGGCGCCGCCATTGATCGTCAAACTGCCGCTAGTGCCATTGCCAACCTGCAGCGTCTGAGCGGAGTTGTTGATGCTGATGGGAGCCGCGGAAGTCGCTGTACCAGAGAATTCCAGAACCGAAGGGTTAGTGGAAGAGATTGAGAATACCGGACCACTGGACACTGTTCCGGTCAGAAGAAGCGTCGTACCGCCGGCGCCATTACCGCTCGCCGTGATCGCGCCGGAGCCGGAAACTGAGCCACCGATGGTGCCGAAGCCGCTGATCGTCGCACCGGTATTGTTGACGATACCGCTGCCGCCGCTGGAGCTGAGAGCGCCCCCTGAAAGGGTGACGGTGCCACCCGAGTTGTCGGTGATGGTGGTGGTGGAACTCAGCGTGTCGCCGGTGGCGATGGTGATCGCAGCGGTGTTGGTGATGCCGCTGTTGGCGGTCATGTTGCCGCCGCTGACGGCGATTGTCGCACTGCTGCTGTTGGTCACCGCACCGGTCAGCGTGCCGAAGCCGCTGATCTGCGCAGTGGAGCCCGTGTTGGTGATGGCGCCGGCGCCCGACGAGTTGGAGTTTACCGTGCCGCCGGCGATCGTGATCGTCCCGCCGTTATTGTTGATGCCCACGCCGGACCCGCCGCCCGTATAGCTCACCTCGCCGGTGCCGGTGATGCTGATCGATCCGCCGCTGTTGTTGTTGATTTCGCCGGAATTGGAACTCAACGTGTCGGTGGTGGCGATGGTGATCGCAGCGGTGTTGGTGATGCCGCTGTTGGCGGTCATGTTGCCGCCGGTGACGGCGATCAGAGCGCTGCTGCTGTTAGTCACCGCGCCGGTCAATGTGCCGGCGCCGGTGATGTTCGAGCCGGATCCAGTGTTGGTGATTCCACCCGAGCCGGAGCTCAGCGTGCCGCCGGTTGAGATGTTGATCGCGCCGTTGCTGTTGTTGCTGATCGTGCTCGAACCTGTGGAGCTAACGGTACCGGTACCAATATTAATCGTACCGCCGGCATTATTGATGCCAGTGCCGCTTCCAAGCGTATCGGTCAGAACGCCGCTGCCGCTGATAGTGATCGTTCCACCGGTATTGTTGGTGAAGGCGCCGGAGTTGGAACTGAGCGTGTCGCCGCTGGCGATCGTGATCGCCGCGTTATTGGTGATGCCGCTATTGGCGATCATGTTGCCGCCGGTGACGGCGATCGTGCCACCAGTGTTGTTGGTAATCGCGCCGGATACCGTGCCGTGGCCGGTTAGCGTCGCGCCACTGCCGATGGTGATGCCGGAGCTGTCGGTCAGGGTCCCACTCTGGATAGAGATTGTGCCGTTCGTGATGCTCTCGGTAACGCCGCTGATCGTTAGATTGCCGGCGACCTCCAGCGTCTGGTTGGCATTGCTGATTGCAATCGCATTGCCCGTCGTCGCGGTTCCAGAGATATCGAGAGTCGTCCCTGAGAAGGTCGAATCAATCGCCAACGTCTGACCGGTGTTCACGGTGCCAGACAGATTAAGAGTCTGATTGTTGGCAGCGCCCTTGGCAGTGATCGTGCCGCTGCCGCCCGAGTTGATATTCGCGCTAATTGTGCCGGCGCCGGTGATGGTGCCGGTATTAGCGATGCCGCTCGAATCCGCCAGGGTGGCGCCAGTCACGATAGTGATCGCAGCCGAGTTGGTTAGCACGCTTCCGGCCGTCAGGGTGCCGCCGGTGACAGCGATCGTGCCGCCACTGCTGTTGGTCACCGCGCCTGTCAACGTTCCCGAACCGGTGATGCTACCGCCGGTATTCTTAATGCCGTTGGCGCTGTCGCTCAGCGTACCGCCGGACATAGTAATTGCCCCGGTGTTGGTGATAGCGCCCGTACCGGATGAAACGACAATTGTGCTGCCACCGAGGCTAATCGTGCCGGCGTTGCTGACACCGATATTGGTGCCACCGCCGTTACTAACGGTGAGCGTCTCCGTTGCGGAGAAGGTGAGTGTCGCAGTCGCGCCGGTCCCAGTCGTACCAATCGACAAGGAACTGATGGTCAGGTTACTAGAGGTGCTGATACTCGGGTAGTTGGTTAAACCGTTGGGGATGACAATGTCGTCCGCGCTGGCGGGAGCAAGTGCCGGGTTCCAGTTGTTGGCTTGGGCCCAGGCTGTAGCACTCGGGCTTCCGCCGCCAACCCAAGTCTTCGTCGCTAGCACTCCCGCATAGGCCGTCATCGCCGCCGCTGTAAGCGGCGGCCTAGCAGATGGGCGGTGAACGTGTGCCGTGAGGTCCCAGGTGCCGCCCAAAATGGCGGCGCCGATGCGGCCGGTTGAGGCCGCGACATCAACCCCGGTCACCTTTGCCAGAGTGTCGATGAATGCCGCGCCTTCTCCGCCGGCGGCAACATTGCAACTCCAGAGCTGCAATTCGCCGTCCACGGCCAGAGCCCGCCCGATCGCCGTGAAATCCTCGGCATCGTCCTCAAGCGTCGCGACCGACCAATCGCCTGACGCGAAGTACACTCGGCCCGGCGCGCCGTGGGCGATGACGTGTACGGCGTCAAGGTCATGAAAATCTTCGAGTGCGAGAGCGATCTGTCGCGCTGCCGATCTGGCGGGCTCGAGTAAGACAGCCTCCACGCCCGGCCGCAGGCCGCGAAGAATTGTCTCAACATCATCGACCGACGGATCGACGAAAAGGATTTCAGAGACGTACGCCATGTTGCGCTCCCTTGCGCTCTGGGTCAGTTCGACGCGCTTCACTCGTGAAGTGCTGGCGCTTCTGACGTTTTGGTCTGATGTTGGTTGGGGCATTTGCGATTACACCGCGACGCGATCGCGGCTCGTTGGTCTGCAGCGTGGTTCGAGACGCTCGCGGAGAAATTCGATTGGATTGGTTTGGACAGTCGAGTGCCCACGCAGTCGCCGCGCAGGCACGCACCATCAGCCCGCTGTCGCTGCGCTCATGGCAGCTGCGCATTGATGAGGTCAGGAACCAAATGGAGCGATTGCAATAGGATGCTTCGACGGCAACCCGCATCACCTGCGGCGCACAACCACAAGGATCAACGCGACCGAAATTAGAACAATATTCCCCAGCGGTACGCCACTGGCCCACTTACTGCCCTCATTCGAACACCACTCCAGCCCAGTTGCGCATCGTTAAGGTTTGCAAGCAACTGACAGCAAGCCCATAAAGTGATTTTATTGTTAATTGTCACTATTTGGTCACTCGCCTCTCACGCGAAGGAGGCGCTTGGTGGTCTTGCTATTTGAACTATTTGAAAAATTTGGATTTTAGTAGAGTTCCATTTGTTCCGTTCCCTATTCAGCGGCGATGGGAACCTTCCCCAAAAAGCTCGGCCAGAGGCCTAATTCAAAATAATGGCGCGGTGATACAAGGCAACATCGCACCTGTAAGGTGCCCACATACCGGCGGGAACCGGTCGATCGGATTTCTTGCTTCGTGTCTGTCTGAAGGTCCCTCAGAGTTTCCTGGAACGCCATCTTCGCGAAAACACTCACGGACGCCGGATCTAAGCACCCCGACCGCCCGCGGAACACGATCGAAACGACCCTTATTTCTATACCCGACTGTTTAAACACCGTCGGCATGGCGGTTGGACCAAGGTCACGACCCTGGTTATTTTCAAATCGCTAATGTCTTTCGGCGAGGGCGAGACGGCTTACGGAAGATGACGAACGCGAAAGCGCTTTGCCTCAATATGATCGTCAAGAACGAGACCGCCAATCTCGAGCGCTGTCTCACTGCGGTCGCCGACCATATCGCTTGCTGGGTAATCGGGGACACCGGATCAACCGACAGTACGCAGGATTTCATCCGCTCGTTCTTTGCTGCGCGCAATGTACCGGGCGAACTGCACGGCATTCCGTTCCACAACTTTGAACAAGCGCGCAACGCGGCGCTAGATTGCGCTTATGCGTCGCCGCTCGCCTACGACTATTTGCTCCTCGACGACGCCGACATGGAGCTGGTGGTCGAGGATCGTGATTTCCGAACGAAGCTCACGGCACCGAGCTACGCCTTGCTGCAGCGGTCGAGCATCACCTATTGGAATACGCGCCTGGTGCGTCGTGACGCCGGCGCGCGCTATCGCGGTGTAACCCATGAATATCTTGAGGTCACCGGCGGCGGCGAGCAACTGCAGGGCATCTGGTACAAGGACCACGCCAGCGGATCGAACCGCACCGACAAGTTCGAACGCGACATCCGGCTGCTGACCCGGGCGCTCGAGCAGGAGCCGGACAACGTCCGGTATTGGTTCTACCTTGCCCAGTCTTATCGCGACGCCGGGCAGACTGCGAAAGCGGCGGAAATCTACGCCAAACGTGCTGTGATGGGCGGCTGGGAGGAAGAGGCTTGGTATGCCCGTCTGCAAGAGGCGCGCTGCCTGCGCATTCTCGGCGACGAGAGCGGTTTCTTGCGCCAAGCGATGGCGGCATTTGAGCAGCGCCCGCAACGCGCCGAGCCACTCTACGACCTGGCGAGATATTTTCGCGAACGCGGTAAGAGTGCGACGAGCGTCCTGTTCTCAGAGCCGGGGCTGACAGCAAAACCGCCGGAACAGGACGTCCTGTTCCTGGAGGACTTCGTCTACAGCACGGGCCTGAAGGAAGAATATTCGATAGCGGCAAATTATGCGCGCGACCCAGCGCGCAAGGACCGCGGCTTTGCCGCTTGCAATTGGCTGGCGCTCAATCGGACAATTCCGGCGCCGTCGAGGCAGCTCGCGCGCCGGAACCTTTTTTTCTATCTCAAACCCGCGAGCGCGATGATGCCGTCGTTCGAGGCTCGCCCGGTCGACTTCATGCCGCCGGATGGGTACCGTCCGACAAACCCCTCGGTGGCGCGATTAGGCAATGAGATCGTGCTCTTGCAGCGGGCTGTCACCCTGTCCGAGGACGGCGCGCAACGAACGCCCGACGATGCGCGGACGCGCAGTCGGAATTTCCTGCTGCGGCTGGACGCAGAGCTCGCGATCCGATCGTCAACCGAGATTCTTCCGCCCGTCGGCATGCCGCCGCCGACCTTCCAGGAAGTCCAGAGCTTCGAGGACGCGCGTCTGTTCGCCCGGCGCGATCAGCTCTGGTGCATCGCCTGCGTTCGCGAGCTGACACTGGAAGGCTGGTGCGATCAGGTACTCGCGCGCTTCGATGAGTCCGGCGCGTCGTGCCGTTTCACCGATTGGCGCGTGCTGCGCCCAGGGGGGCCGCGGCAGCACGAGAGAAATTGGATACCGCATATCGTGGGCGACCAGCTGCAGTTCATCCATCTGTGCGATCCGACCCGCATCATGGACGAAAACGCCCGCATCGTCGCCGAGGAACCGCCGGCGATCGCGGCCGACGCATTTCGCGGCAGCACCCAGGCGATCGCTTTCGACGGGGGCTGGCTCGCGCTCGTTCATGAAGAGAGCATGCGCGACGAGCGGCGCTACTATCAGCATCGTTTCGTCTGGTTCGATTTGGCGAGCCGGCTGCGGCGCGTGAGCCTACCGTTCTATTTCATCCGGCAAGGGGTCGAGCTTGCCGCCGGTCTGGCCCGACCTGCCGACGGCAAGAGCCTCCTGATCTCATTCGACGTCGGCTATACCGAGTCCTGGATTGCGACGGTCGAGGCCGGCGAGGTGCGCGGGGTGCTGGAGGACGCGGAACGGCTGCCGTGGGGTGCTCTAGGTCCGCCTGCGGAACACCGCGTGGACCACGGTGCCGCGGCCGAGCGCGCGCAGCCCGAGGTGCGCGAGGGCCAAGCATGAAGACTATCGGCCTCTGCATGATCGTCAAGAACGAATCCAAGGTCATCCTGCGATGCCTGGAGAGCGTCCGGCCGATCGTTGACTACATGCTGATCGAGGATACGGGATCGACCGACGACACGCAGACGATCGTCCGGGAATGGCTGGACCGCGTGGGATTGCCCGGCAAAGTGTACGACGAGCCCTGGCGGGACTTTGCGTACAACCGCTCGCACGTGCTTGCGAAGCTGCGTGAACGCAAGACGACAGACTACGCCCTCATGATGGACGCCGACGACGTGTTGGTCTTTGAACCCGGGTTCGACGCGGCGCGGTTCAAGGAAAATCTGTCGAAGGATGCGTACGAGGTATCGATACGCAGGTTCGACGTCGCGTATTTTCGTCTGCAGATTTCCAGCAATAGACGAAAGTTCAAGTATCGCGGCGTGCTGCACGAATTCCTCGAAGGTCCGCCTGGCCGCTGGTCAAAAGGAAGTGCCGCCGGCTTCTACATCGACTCGTCAGGATCGGGAGGTGCGCGAAGTGCGGACCCGGCGAAGTATCGCAGAGACGCCGAGGTTCTCGAACAGGCCTTGCGCACCGAGAGAGATCCGGCCTTGCGAGCTCGCTACGAATTCTATCTGGCGCAAACCTATCAAGGTTGCGGGGAGGACACGAAGGCGCTCGACACGTACCTTGCGCGCAGCAAAATGGGCTTCTGGGATCAGGAGGTATATTGGAGCTTGTACATGGCGGCGCATTATCAGCGGGCGTTCGGCCGTCCGGTTGATGAGGTGCTCGCGACCTATGCCAAGGCCTCAAAAGCATGCAGCAGTCGCGCTGAGGCGCTGCATGGCGCCAGTCAACTGTGCCGGCTGAACAACAGATTTGAGAAGGGATACGAACTCGCGAAGCGCGGATTGGCAATTCCGCAGCCCGCGATGGCGCTTTTCACAGTGCCGTGGGTCTACGACTACGGCCTGCTCGACGAATTCGCGATCAATGCCTATTGGACCGAACGATATCAGGACTGCCTCAACGCCTGCGAGCGCCTTCTCCGCGAGAGCAAGATGCCCGCGGACATGCGTGAGCGCGTGATGCAGAACGCCGAATTCGCAAGAAAAAAGCTGGCTGGCGACCAGGGGCCTGCCGCCGTCTCGCGTACAAAGACCATTGGCCTCTGCATGATCGCAAAGAACGAAGCCAAGGTGATCTTGCAATGCCTGGAGAGCGTGCGCCCAATCGTGGATTACGTACTGATCGAGGACGATACCGGGTCGACTGATGGCACGGCGACAGTTGTGCGGGAATGGTTGGATCGCGTGGGAATGCCGGGAACGGTGTCGGCGGTACCCTGGCGAGACTTTGGCCACAATCGTTCGCACGCGCTGGCTAGCCTACGTGAGCGCAAGGACATCGACTATGCGCTCATGATCGATGCGGACGACCTGCTGGTCGTTGAACCCGGATTGGATGTGGCCGCGTTCAAGCAAGGGCTGTCCAAGGATGTGTACTCAATTCCGATTCGCCAAGGTGCCTTCCGCTATCAACGCGGTCAGTTGTGCAGCAACCATCGGGAATTCAAATATTGCGGCGTGGCCCACGAATTCTTGAAGGAGCCCCCCGGCGAGGTATCGTTCGGCACCGTCGCCGGCCTCTACATCGAGTCGCGTCGGGAAGGTGCCCGGCACCACGATCCCAACAAATACCGCAAGGACGCCCGAGTATTCGAGCATGCATTAGATTCGGAGGAGGATGCGTTCCTTCGGTCCCGTTACACCTTCTACCTGGCGCAGAGCTACCGCGACGCGGGTGACCGGGAAAAGGCGTTGGAAAACTACCTGAAGCGAGCCGAATTCGGCTTCTGGACCGAGGAGATTTTTGAAAGCCTCTTCGCCGCCGCCGGACTTATGCAGGCAATGGGGCGGCCGTTCGATGATGTGCTGGCGATGTATCTGCGCGCCTCAGATGCTGCGCCCAGCCGCGCCGAGGCACTGCACGGCGCGAGTCGCCTGTGCCGCGAAAACAATAAATTCGCCGAGGGGTTTGAGTACGCTCGTCGCGGTCTCAACATCGCGCTACCCGCCAACGGCCTTTTCGTGCAGCCATGGGTCTACGACTACGCGCTACTCGATGAGCTGGCGGTCAATGCCTATTGGATCGAGCGGTATCAGGATTGTCTCGACGCGTGCCAGCGGCTCCTACGCGAGGGCAAAATGCCCGCGGACATGCATGACCGCGTGAAGAAGAATGCCGAATTCGCCGCCGGGAAAATTTGGCTGCAGGGCAAAGCCCCGGCGCGGCGCGCCGAGCCTACTGCCACGCCGAGAGCCACCTGGGCACCGCAGGCTCCTTCTGGCGGCACGGAACTTATGGTTACCGCCCTCAGAAAACGATTGGGCGCGGAACTCGACCGCATCAGCTTGCACCTGAACCTTCCCGAGGTGCGCGTGAACCCTCTTGGGGATGGCAAGACCGACGACAGGCCCCGCGTTTTGTGGATGCACCATGACGTGGACCAACGCTGGGTGCAGTGGTGCAAGGACAAGCAACTTGTGGAAACGGTTCGTTGTTTCGTATTCGTCTCATATTGGCAAAGGCAACGGTACCTCGACACCTTCGGGTTACCGCCGCAACGCTGCTTCGTGCTCCGCCATGCGATCGACATAAATCCGGAAACGCGCCGCTGGGAAACAGAACCAATCTTGCGTTGTGCCTACGCGAGCGCGCCCTATCGCGGACTTTGCGTATTGCTCGACGCTTGGGAGCGGGTCACCCCAGCGAATGCCGAATTGCATGTCTGGTCATCGATGAAGCTTTATCTGGAGGATGACGGTCCGTACGCGCACCTCTATCCGCGGGCGCAATCTATGCGGGGTGTGATTTATCATGGCGTCGCACCCAATGCGGAACTCCAGGCGGCGCTGCGGCAGATGCACTTCCTTGCTTATCCCTGCACTTTCGCCGAAACCGCCTGCCTCGCTGCCATCGAAGCGATGGCGGCAGGCTGCCGCTTGATCGTCCCTTCCCTCGGTGCCCTGCCCGAAACCACTGCCGGCTATGCATGCATCTATCCATCAAGTCCCGACGCAGACGAGCATGTCGCAGCGTTTGCAGAAACTTTGGCGGCCGAGCTGGCGGCGCCGTGGGCTGGCGAGCCGGAATTATCGTTGCGTCAACAAGCGCATTGCGCCGCCGTGTACGATTGGCCGCGGCGCCTAGTCGAATGGCGACAACTGATTAGCCGGACCTGCGATCAGCGCCTCGACCATCAAGGGGACGCGGGTTGACTCCTCACGGCGGCATGTTTCAAGGCCTTGTCCGTCTGCGCGAATTAAGTTTCGCTCCGACTGGCATTCCCGATGTGGGCGCCTACGACGGAATTTTTTTCGCGCGGAGCGCGGCGGATTTTCAACGAAGCATATATTGATGATCGATGCTCCCGAGGAAAAAGCGCCGGTGCTAACTGCAACTTGCCGGGAAGTGGGCGATGCCGACTGCTTGATCACGATGCTGGGCGACAGAGAGTTGGAGGCCGCTTCATTCTTCGTTGCGAATACCGCGATACGACCCGATCTGGTTAAAACCGGCTCGTCGAAATTCAGGGAGACCAACAACTATCCGATGGAGGAGCGAAAGCTTTCGCAACGCACCCTCGGAAAAGTTGTCGCCGATCGCGACCAGACTTTCCAGCTACTTAAGCTCGATGTCCAAGGCGCGGAATGTGCTTCGGGGCTTGGGCTATCACCTGTCGGTGATCGAGGTGATCCTGATGGAAAGGTCCCTGGTTGACTACAACAAGGGTACCCCGCTCATCGACGTCATGCTCAGCGAACTCAGCGGAATGGGTTTCGTGCTATACGACATCGTCGAAGAACACCGGCACCTGGCGGGCATCTGTTCCAGATCGACGGGTTTTTCCTTCGGTCCAGTTCCCGCTTTCGTCCGCACCCGCAGTTCTTGGAGTTGATGCGCCGGTATGCCAATGGAAATGTCGGTTACCAAGGCAAAAAAGATGACGGAACTCAGCGATCATAACGAAATATATCAACAGTTCCTGCGGGAGACTGAGGCGAATTCCAGTGATCAAAGGCTTGCGACGCATCATTGGGTTCGGCGATGCCAGCAAATCAAGGAGGATGCTCGTATTGGGAATCAATTTGATTTTCTGCGGTGGCCGAGTTTGGCGGATTTCAGCGTTACTGATTCTTGGGTTCCCTCAGAGTGCTATGATGAACTTCGAAGAAGCCCAGAGTGGAACAGCAGATGGTTTCCCCTGACACGTGAGAATAAGGTTGGAACCCCGAAGGATTTTTCTCGAGATTTTGGCACAAGCCCAATTCTGGTTCAGCATGCATATCATTTGCTGAGATACGAAATGGCTACCCACAAATCGCTTCTTAATTGTAACGTGATTTTCGAAATCGGGGGAGGCTACGGGTCATTTTGCAGACTCTTGAGAAACGCAGGCTTTTCGGGCCTTCATGTCATTTACGACCTGCCACACATATCGTCGATCCAACGCTTATATCTGACGCTTTCTGGGTTTACCGAAGTACCACGCGAAGAGATCTCGCAACGAGAAGAACATGGATTCTGCTTGATCGTGGATGACTATTTGGACAGTACATTTAATTTCTTCGAATCAAATAATATTCGTGTGGGATTTGTCGCAACTTGGTCTCTGAGCGAAACCCCCATGTCAGTGCGTGAGCGGATATTCCCTCGACTCTATCGGGTCTGTGAGCAATATCTGATCGCCTCTCAGCTTGCCTGGGAGACGATCAACAATGTGGAGTATTTTTCTGCTTTTGCGATTTCGCGCCCGGAGTTAAATTGGCTTAAAGAAAAAATGCCAAGGACGGGTCCGCCCCCCAGTTTCTACCTGTTCGCTTAGGATCCAAAGAAGTTGAGATTCGCGCTCCGGCAATTCCGGCAGTTCGAAACAAAAATGAGATCATGGATAATTTCTTTGGGCGTTTCGATCCGCTTTTACAAGACAAGCACGACGGGTAGAGTCGGTGCACTCGCAGGATCAAGGATGACCCCCCGCGGATGACTTTGCTTTCGGCACCCCTCGAATTGGCCGGGGAATGGGGCGCTTCAACGCCCGAGGACGCGTTGATCGTGCTGTCGCGTACGCGAGAAGTGTCTCTCACTGGCATAAGCTTACTATCGGACAATCAGCCTGCCACGTTGCGTGTCGAATCGCGGTCGTCCGGGCCGCCGCATGTCTGGCTGCAAAGCTCGACCCAAGCGCACGTCGTCGTGGACGGCACCGCGCGCGATTGGTGCCGAATGATCTATCAATTCGGTCACGAACTCGGCCACGTACTATCCAACAGCTGGCAGCCGGACTCCTTACCGCTGCGCCCGAGCCAATGGCTCGAAGAAGTAGTTGTGGAAGCCTTTACGTTTCGCAGTCTTGCGCTTGTCGCCGATAGTTGGGAGCAAGATTCGTGGCTCCCCGGTGAAACGGGCTATTCGAAGGACTTGCGCAGATACCGCGAATTTTTGATTGGCGGCTACCGCAACGGTGCTGCCGGCTCAAAGCAGTGGCTGAATGGCTGGTTCGCCGATGCCCGCGCCGCCGTCGAGAGCAATCTTGGCGGAAGAGCCGCGACTGGGCCGGCACTGCTGATGGTCCTCGGTGAATTAGTGCGCGACAAGGGCTGCGTGGAAGATTTGGCCGCGCTTAACCGCTGGCGCGATCGAACAGCGGCCTCATTTGAGGATTACCTGCGTCTTTGGGGAGAGAGCTGCACTGAGTTGGGGACTCCAGGCAGGTTACCGCGGCGCCTCAGACAAGTGCTGTATCCCGACGAGAACCCACGTCCGTCGCTCCGGCCTCCAGAGCCATATATACACCGCCCGCGACGCGGCGAGGTTCGTCAACACGCCGCGGCACTCGACGATCTTTTGCCGCTGGAGCACCCAGTACGCACCGTATGGGCCCTCGCGGAGGCGCTTGATTTGCAGGGCGCATTAAAGCCAAGCATCGCAACCGCCGCGTCTACCGCTCCTGTGCAACCCGCGCTGCTGCTGGCTTTATGGTTATGGGCGACCGCCGAAGGTATCGGGAGCGCTCGGCAGCTTGAAAGGCTATGCACCGAGCATTTGGCCTTTCGGTGGCTTTGCGGCGGTGTCGAAATCAACGGCCAAACGTTGCGGGACTTTCGTCTTATTCACGGTGACGCGTTTGACAAACTCCTCGCCCATAGCTTGGCGGCTCTCGACAAAGAGGGAGTGATAAATTTGGCAATGGTGTCGCCAGATGCAGAAAAGTCGCAGGTATCGGAGGAACCGGCACGGGGACGTCAAAACCTTAAGCCGCGGGCGATCCTCGCTGCAGCGCGTGTTCAGGAGTTGCGCGCGGCACTCGACAGAGACGATCCCATCGCCGATGAACGACACGAACGGGCGGCGCGCTGGCGCACCGCCAAGCAACAAGGTATCCATGTCAGTGCGGTGCTCGCGCAGATGAAGGACTTGTCACGGACACGGCCGAAGAAGAACGAGCGCTAACGGCAGGAACGAAAGACAGCGCGCCCAGAGATTTCCTGAAAGGAAGCGCGAGGGCGTCGAAACGGCGGCTTGCGTGAGGGCATCGGAGATCCAGCGACGGGACTGGTGCAAGCCAACCTTGACAGTTTTGCGCGATATCGGCCCGTTGGCCAGCGTCGGTTCACAACAGCCGTCTGCTTTGATTCTGGCGTTGACTGTGGAAACGGCAGGAAAAATGTCTTCGTGCACGTTGACACAGGGGGCGTCCGGCGAGTGGCAGCTTGTAAAAGCAGAGACGAATTTCAAGCATCGGACTAAATGGAAAAGCAAGTGCAAGGCAAATAACTCAGGCGATGCGCGCCACTATTTCTCAGGCGGCAGAATTTCCTGAATGCAAACCTGGTCGATTAGGTGTTCACGACGTAAATCAGTTAAATGCGCTCTTTTTTCATCGTTAGTCAGATGTGCGCCAATCCCGTTGACCATTACCATAACAAGGGTTCGATCATTCATATCCATCCAGTAGGAGCGTCGAACAAGCTTATTTCCAGCTTCCCGCACGAATGGACTGTCCGGGTCGGCACTGAGGTCTGGTTCGTAAAAGCGGGTCATAAACGCCAAACGTCTGCTAAGCGGGATTAGTCAGAGTGGAGGCTTTGGGCAAATCGTTGGTCGGACCACCGTCTCGTTTCTCGTATTCTTTTGGCTGCGCATCAGAAGTCTCGTCCTTCCCAGTCTGAGCTTCCTGACGCTCTGTTACGTCTGATCGTCGTCGTAACACGTTCGGCGAAGTTACGACGAAATTTGCCGTCATCGCGAGATTACGCTGGGCATGGTAGGCTACTATTACCCTCTTTGCCTCTTCAAGCGTAGCTTTTCGCCAACGAATCTCGCGATGTTCTACTCCACCTACGCTCTCAGCGGTTCGGGTGTCCTCCACCTGGAGGATATAGTTGCCAAGTGAGTGGAGATCTACGAAATCAATCCGCCCTGTCGGGGTCCAGCCGTCTTGAGGGTCCTCGATTGCATCGTAAACCTTCGGCTTTGGTTTATAAAAGTAGTATGCAAGGGCTACGATCAAAGCTACGAGTGATCCAGCCGCAGCGTACCAAAGCCATTGATCAGTGATCGTGTCCCACTGCATTCGTTTCCCCTGTACGCCTGTCGCGGTCTGTGCGCCCTGAACGGCCTCTTCGTACCAACTCTGTCGGTCGTCTCCAGCGTAGCGCCAAAATCAAAATAGAACGTCTCAGTGTCAAGCACCACAACTTCCTAATCCTCGTACTTTGCTGTTAGCGCGTGTCGGTAGTAAGGATGATCCGCGGCGCTTTCCAAGATGAGGCTATTCAAGATGCGGCCCGAGCATTCGTCTGGGCATAGGCCCTTAGCAACCGGATTGTCGCATCTTCCGTACGTTGATCCGCCTCTACGCCAGCGCGACGTGACGCTCCTTTCGACTTCCGAGCACCTGGGATAAACATGACTTCGCAGGGTGGCCCTGTGTTTTTGCTTACGTTACATCGCTCCGGCGGCACTGTGCTGGCGCGCGTTCTGAATTGCCATCCGGAATTGGTTATTTGGGGTGAGCATGTCGGGCTGATCAACCGACTGGCCGAGATCGACGACATGGTCACCAGGGTCGGCCGTTTGATGGTCCCGAAGACGGACGCCGCGATTGCCGAATACACTGCCTTTCCGGACCAACGGCTGACCGTGTTCGACCCTTGGGCGAACCCGTTCGACTATGATGCTTTCATTCGTTCATGCCGCCAAATGATCGATGGCATCTTCACGCGTGGCTTGCAGCCAGGGCAACGCTGGGGGTTCAAGGAAATCCGCTATCACCGAGTGCTGACCGTACGGTTTCTCGAAAAGCTGTTCCCGGCGGCGCGATTCATCATTCTGCGGCGCGACATTTGCGAGGTCACGGTGTCGGCGATCCTCGCATCTTGGTCGCTGCGCTGGTTCTGGGACTATCGCGAGGCGATGCCACCTGAGATGGCAGATGCGATTGTTCGCGATGTGATTTATGCGTTGCTCGCAATCGAGAACGGCCTCGACGCGGTGCAAGCGCAACTGGGTTCGCATTGCCTCCGACTGGATTACAGCCAACTTCTTGATCCCGCTCTCGGCTTCGTTGCGCCATTGTTCGGTTTCCTCGAACTCGCCCTATCCGACAATGTGACCACGCGCATTCGCAGGGTACTGGAGGTCCGCGCCGGTGGAACCGAGCAAGAAGTTTGCTTCGGCGCTATTCTTTCTCGCGATTTCATTCGCGCACGCGTAACCGCGATGGCGCCCGAGCTGCGCGCCGAGATTGCCCGCGACGGCATCGACAAGACCCGACTGATCGCGCAGTCTGGAATCGGACAATACTCATTTCTGGCAGGCGATCACACCTTGCGCGACGGGGGCTGCCAGTTCTCGAGCTTATTCTAGCGCCCTGTAGTTCTAGAGACTGTTTCGAAAAATAGTTGTCAGGCTTGCCGCTCACCGAGCACGCGCTTGGCCTCTCTCAGGTCGAGCGTGTCCAAGTCTCCGGCGAACCGGCTATGTACCGTTGTCGCTACTGTTCTATGTAAGTTACGTTCACCTCACATATCGTCCATTCAACGCTTGTTTCTGATGCTTTTCGGCCACGCGACCTCGCACTTTGACCCTGAGTGGACCAAACCCCTCATCGTCAAGCCTCCGCCCATGTTAGTTGTTCCTGTTTCCTGTGCCTTGTGGTGGTGAAAACCCTTTTATCCATTCCCAAGTACTGAAGACCACAATTGCCGTCGCAATCGCAAGATCGAAGAGATAAGCCCTCCAATAAGGTTCATTCGGCAGGAAGATATCGCGCTGTTGTCGAAACGCGCTCCTGCACCGGTGTTTGGCAGTCGCGTCGTCCAAGTTCAGATGGGTAACCGTCTCTTAAAGGCATCGAAGGTATACTCAACGCCCGAATGAACTAGCGAAACGAGGAACAACCATGGCACGGCGCAAGGAAGCCCATGGCGGCGGTCACGGCTGGTTTGTTACGTTTGCCGACCTCATGGGCCTTCTCGTGAGCTTCTTCGTCATGTTGGTCGCTTTCTCCAATCAGGACGAGAAGAAGGTGCAAGCGGTGGCCGGCTCGATGCGAGACGCGTTTGGCGTGCAGCAGAGCGTACGCTATTCCGGCATCATGGAAAGCGATGGATCGTTGACCCGCCCGAAAATCAAGAACGCAGCAGACATCCGACCCGAGGACTCATCCACCACACCGACGCCGGACGAGCGGGGTTCCAGTTTCGAGACCAATAAGACCTTTGCACTTGTTGCGGCATCCCTGCGCCAGGCGTTGCATGACATGCCCGAGCTAACCGAGGCCTCCAAGCACATTATGATTGAGGAGACCCAGGAGGGCCTCAACATCGAGATCGTCGATCAGGATGGCCGTTCAATGTTCGCGCCCGGCTCCAAGGAGCCGTACGAGCGCACCCGGCAAATTATGCAAAAGCTCGTCGCGCCACTTAGGGCGGTTCCGTATCGCATTTCGATAACTGGGCACACGTCCGGTTCGCAAACGCCGGCGCGGCCGGATTACGGACCGTGGAACCTGTCCGTCGACCGTGCCAATACCGTGCGCCAGATCCTGGAGGAAGGGGGTTACCCCTCCGCCAATATCTACAAAGTAGCCGGCAAGGCCGACACCGATCCGCTTTTCCCAGAAGAACCGTTTCTGGCGCCGAATCGCCGCGTGACCATTACTCTGGTACGCGAGGCGCCGCCCCTGCCCGCGGATTTGCGGCCTTAGGCGGCAGATTCACCGCGCCTTACCGTTCGAGACTGTATTTGGGACCACGCAACCCTTTAGTCGTTCGTCGCCGTATAGCACGAATGCTCCGACCACTACCCAGGCGACGAGGCCTGGATCACCGTTGCCCCAAAGCTTTACTTGATTTTTTGGATCGCTTGACTTCGCCTGAGGCGGATCGGGCTTGAGGCAGGGCATTTGTCCGAGCGCCCAGGCAGAGCGAAATAAGGTGGTCGATCTCGCATCGGGCTTCACGCATCTGGCACCTCGCTCACCTACGTCACGTTCAGGTATCGCTGCCGCTGCCCAAATGCGCATCATTTAGTACCTCTCATTTGGTAGCTGTTTTGTTATTCGACGATGTACAAACAAAGAACAAATAACAAACAAAAAACAAACAAATAACCCAGCCAGCCTCGAAGTGGTCACACTTGGATGCCGTGCTTTGAGCGATGTTGGCGAAGTTGACTGAAACTCGCCAACAAAGAGGGGTGTATCATGAGTATTGTAGAGCCGCGCGAGCTGACGCGTATCGACAAGCGAGCGAAAGCGGAGGGAAGTAACCGCAATCTGGGGCAGCAAAGCGACGCCGCTCACCAACTGGAGGACAACAGCAAACAAATATCCGCGTTAGTGAGTCAGCTTTCACTCACGTCAATGCGTGAAGTCGATCGGCTGATTGATGATCTGAAGAAATTGCGCGAAAAATTGAAAGAGGAAGGCGATCGTATTCAAGCCGACATCGGCGAATACGCTTCGTTGAGCCAGTCAACGGTTCAGCTGACAAAAATAGTCTTAGACGCGACGAGGGAGCGATGTTAGGGCAGAGGTTACTGCCGGCCATCCTCATCGTACTGCCGACAACGGCCGCGCTGACGGCACAGACAATTCTTGTCGAGGCAGCGGCCGACGAGTGCAAGACCAAGCCCGGTTTAGCTGCAGCGCCGGGCACCCATTGGTACTACCGCGTCAATCACAAGAATAATTTGCGCTGCTGGTATCTCGCCCCCCAACAGGAGGCAGTGCGCTCGCATGCCAGCGGGGCAATCTCACATGTGCATCGGCAACCCGGCCGGCGCGTCAGCAGTGTACTACCTAGACAGCTCGCGCCAAATGATCGCGAGCGGTATCCCCAAACGGCGTCAGCTCAGACCGTCCCTGGGGACGCGGCCTCGCCACCGCGGGCCCAAGAACTCGTGATTCCAGTGCATTTTTCTGCCCGCTGGCCGGATCTCCCAAAGGCCCAATATTTGAATTCGCGCGAAGTAACGACCGAGAGCTATTCCGAGACGTATGCTGCGACGAGCGCGGACCAGCAAAGGCCATCGGCTTCTGGATTCCTTGACGCCAAGAGCGCTGGGCTGCGGCAGGCCTACGCGGGGAAGTCTAACCTCGGATCGGTCCTTCTTGACGGCACATTGATGATGGTGCTGATGCTGCTCGCCTGCGGGATTTTAAAACTCACTCGCCGCGAAGATCAATCGTATCCGCGTCCTCAATGGCGCGCTGCAGAAGGCCGGCCCCGAACGGGTCGGCATACGCGGCGAGGCTCCGCCGAGGCGACCAGCCGCAAGTCGGTGGCAGGAGCGCGGCACGACTCCGTGGCGTCGCCGAGGCCGGGCGATCTCGATGATGATCTCAAGATGGGCTTGCGAGACCTCATGGGTTGCTTGCAGCGGGCAGGCGCGGCGCACCTTTCGCCTCGTTCATTCGTGCCGCCCCCTCGTACCCGTCGACTTGGTGGCGTTCTGAAATGGAGCACGGCCTAGCACACGCTCGGATGTCACGATGACGCGCATCGCGCTTTCCACGGGCTTGCACAAAACGATTGGCGGGAAGCCGGCGCAGCAACTCAGACTACAATAACTGGAAATAACCACATCGTTCTCAACCACATCGTTTGGATGGCAGCCCCGGCGTGTTGCTGCCAGGCTATCCGCCGGGGCCGGTGTATCAGAGCCGCGGTGATGCCGCGCCCCTGGCCACCATCACAAAATCGCAAAGTTACCAGCTGCAGGCGACTGTCGAATCCGACATTGTAAGTTCCCCAATCAAATATTGACGTGTCTGATCTTCGTAGTGGGCCGGGTTGCCGGCATCGCAACCCCGGGCCCCGTAAAGCCGGGGCCCGGAATCATATCGGCGCCATTGAGACTACACGCCATCGTGACGTTATAGGGCGCAGCAGTCATGTGCAAAATCAACCGCCACATGCACGTCCAGATCAATGCCGATGGAGGCGCTTGGGTGCCCTCCGTCGCAATCGCTGTAACCGCACGACTGGTCGCTATGCTGGGATTGGCAATAGGCTTCGTGGGGAGCGCAGGGCTGCGGAGTCGGACTGCAATGCTGCGGAGGCGTTGAACAAGTTGGTTGGGGAGCACACGGCTGGGGAAGACAGGAATGTGTCATAGTCATTCTCCTTACTTCTGGAAACGCCGCTTGGCGTTCATGGGACACTAACGCCTGTCTCGGGCGGCCCTAACTGTCGGATCTGCCAGGTACCTGATGTTTTGCTGTGGAACCAAAAGTGCGGTACGGAGTTGACCGTGACCGCGGATCCCTGTTGCAGAACAACAACTGGAAAGCAGTTGGCCTCGCATGGCAGACACCGATCAGAACGCATTACCGGCTCCCGATAGTGGCGCTCAGGATACGGGCGCTGGCGATAACGGCGCTCAAGATAACGGCCTTCAACTTGCTGGCTCCATAAATGCGGACCAAAGCGCCGCACCTACATCGTGCAGTGATGTTGTTTGGGTCGTAAGTGCAATTTCGCCGCCCACTGATATCTCGCCGGTCGATAGGGCGGGCGCTGATCAGCTCGGCGATGACGCTGACCATATTTTAGCCGCTACGGCAACCTCCGAAACGCCTGGCAACTTAGACCATGCGCTGGATCAACTCACGACTGCGACCGATTTGTTCGACGTTCCCGTTTTCGACTTTCACAGTTCCTGAAACAGCATGCCGATCACAGCAGGATGCTGTCGATATCTCTGCTAATTCAGATTTCGATTAGCTGATTTGCAATCGCCTTGGCGACGGCTTGGGTTGTCGTCACGCAATCCAGCTTCTCCCGCGCCGCATTCAAGTGAAACCTGACCGTTCGCTCGCTGATCCCCAAAATGATGCTGGCTTCGGAGGCAGTCTTGCCGGCGGCGGTCCACTTCAAGCAATCGAGTTCTCGGGCCGAAATGAGAATCTCTTGATCGGAATCATAGCCGTTCATCCTAAGAACATGTCCATGAAAATAATTGGCGAGAATTCGATACTCGCGAAGCATGGTATCGTGCTGCCCTGACCGTTGTGTAGGCTCGATCGCCGAAATAATTCCGAAAAACGCGGTTTCGCCCCGTCGCTTGTTGAGCGTTAAAACAACGTGGGTCGGAGATCGCCTACCGGTGCCGTTTGCCGGGACATGGATGCCGCCCAATCCTGGTCCATTCTCATTCTTCAATTCAAAACGAACAGGATCATTGCTGGTAAACTGCTTCACGCACGTATCCGAATAGACACAATGCGTGAAATATCGTGATCGGCCGGCGATTGAAATATTGACACAGGCATAGTTGATGCTTGCCAATCTGTACAAATCTTTGGCTGCTCGGAAAAATGCAACGCCCTCTGCGCGCTCGGCGACCACTGCGCACTGCCTGAGAAGGCAATTATGAAGTGATTCAAACATAAAAAGCCACCCGAAGTCCACGTCACTTTTGAACTTCAGACGATGGCTGTTAGTTCCGACAGGGTCGACGGTTTGTGGGTGGCGCCGTCTCCTCTGTTGGGTGTTGACGTTTTTTTGGGCATTACCTTTTCGAGCAAATAGGCGATGACCCACCTATCATTAAATTATTGAATTGCTTGGAGATTTTTACGTGAAAAAGATTTTGGGATTGTTTATCGAAACTTTCTGCGACTTCTCGCGTTTCCAACGTTGTTGCTGCCGGGACCATGATCCATGTGGTGTCAACAATGGGCATTCAACAAATTGGCGCGCCCTCATCTGAGACGGGAAGTCTGAAACTTGGCGATGAGGTTTTTGAGCTTGCTGGTTCTCGAGCGCCACCCAGAGCGCCCGAAAGGCAAAGGGGTCTCTGGAGCTTCCTGACCTGGTCCTTTGTTATCGCGCCCATCGTGACAGCGGAGACGTTCTTCGCAAAGAACGCCAACGCCCTCAGTCAAGCCGCGGATGATCAAAGCAATTCTGGTGGCGGCCTGGACAAGGGTCCGGCAGAAGCGACGACCGACCACAATCCAAGCGCTGCAGCAGCGATCGTCGCAGATGATAGTCGAGACGACGATGCAGATGCTTCGCGACTGATTGGTGCTGTGCGGACGGTGTTGCATGACGGCGGTTCGCAGCATGGTCAAAGTCCTGCTCATGTGGCGCCTCACGATACCGACGCAGCGAGTGCCCCCGCAGCAGGTGGCGGTGGCGGCGGTGGCGGACCAAACGACGCGGGTGCTTCGGAAGCAGCTGCTTCTTCACCTAGCGTCGTAAGTTTTCAGGATGGCGATCTCACCCACGAAATGTTAGGAGGCTTGGCCGGGCAAAGTCTGTCATCGGGTGAAATTCCGTATGGATTGCCCAATGGGCTGGCGGTCGACGCGTCCGCCAGCGGGGGGCTTATCGCCATCTCGGTCGGGGGTGAGCCTGTTCTTGCGTCCACAACGTCCGACGTGATTTCAGCTGCCACGACCACAGTGTCGGAGATCCTATCGCCGGTTGGACTCGATACGGCGGTAAACCTTAAAGACATTTTGGGCTTCGACGTGCAGGTAAGCGCTATTCATGGATTCCTCGCGAATGATCTCGGCGTCGCGCTGGAGGTGAATCTCGCCCAACCGGTCGCGAATTTGATGTCGACTGCAGTCGGTACCACGTCGGAAAGCTTGTCGCTGTTGGATTTTGGGGCATCCAAAACCCTGGATAATCTCCTTGTGCCGAACGATTTATTTGATGTTGGCCATCTTAACACTGTGACGGTGTTGGCCAACGGTCAGGTGACGGCATCAGGCATGATCGGCGACCTCAGTGGCGACGGTGACGCTGCCCTTGAAAAGTTAACGAGCGCATTGGCAACTGGAGCCGAGAGCGCCTCGGATGCGAAATTGCCGGTGGATCTCGGATCCGATGTGCTGCGGGTCGGCGTTGTCGTTGGCGAGGGCACCGACGTAACACCGGGGCACTCGATTGACTTCCCGTCACAAGCACTTCCGGAAGGCGACATGCTCTTCCGCGGGAGCAGTTACACGGACTATCACGTGGCCCTGAACACCGGTGCTTCATCGGGTGCGGTCAACGGCGTGACGGCAACGGCGACCGCAGTGACGAATACGCACGACGCCGCGTCGCTCTCGCTCGTGGATTCTCCAAACGCCACTCATGCCTCGGAACCGCCAGCGCCGGAGCATCAGGAAGTGTTGCTCCCTCAAGTCTCTAACGCCGTTGATGAGTTAAGCGCACGCAGCCACGGTCATTAGTGCACCAGCGGAGGGAACGACGCTGACAACGCACCCAGCCGGTCAAGTATTCAATCGATGGCGCGAGGGGGTGCCGACATGAGGCAAGCCGCTACGACTGGCGATGCGCCAGGGCTTTCCGCAGTAAGCGGCATGCCACCACCCGGCTTTATTAGCAAGGACAAATCGAGACCGGCCGCCGTCACAGACGCTGGTTGGTCTCCATTGCAAAGGACCAACACCACAAACATCGACAAGCTGCCGGGCGACCCGTTGGCGGCGTGGCGATCACTGGCGCGCCGCACATTGATGGCGGTCGCGGTGTTCTCGACATTCGTCAATTTGATGATGCTGACGATGCCGCTGTATTTGTTTCAGCTTTCGGACCGTGTGTTGACCAGCCATAGTCTCGATACCTTATTGATGCTGACCATTGTTGCACTGGGTTTTATTGCAGTTCTCTCGGTCCTCGACATCATTCGCCGGCAAGTTCTTGGTCGGTTGGCCACGAGCTTTGAAACGATACTCGGTGGTCCGGTTCTGGCCAGCATAGTCACCTCAGCGAAGATCGCCGACAGCGCTAACCTTCAGGCCCTGCGCAGCCTGCATCACGTCAAGGGATTTATCTCCAGTCCCTTCATGCTGCTCTTATTCGATGTCCCGCTGGCACCGATCTACTTCGGCGCTGTGTTCCTTATTCATCCCGCTCTGGGTTTCATCAGCCTTGTTTCCGGACTGATCCTCATCACGATCGCGCTCGTGAACCAGAAGGCGACGTCGGGGCCTTTGGGAAATGCGAATTTGCACACATCCAAGGCGGACGCTCAAGCCGAAGCGCTGTCGCGCAATTCCCAGGTCATCAATGCGATGGGAATGCTCAACGAAAGCATTTTGCATTGGGGCCGCGATCAGGCTCGAGCGCTGATATTTCAGAGTGGCGCGCTAGACCGAAACTTCTGGATCAGCGGTACGTCCAAGTTCGCGCGCCTCGTCACCCAGATCGTAATACTCGGCGCGGGAGCCTATCTCGCGTTACACAGTAGCGTGACCGGTGGCATGATGATTGCCGCCTCTATCATAGCGGGCCGAGCGCTTCAGCCCTTTGAAGTCATGATTGAAGGTTGGCGCAATCTTATTCAAACGCGCTCTGCCTACTCGCGCGTTTGCGTCGCGGTCGATAGTTTGAAGCATGAGCAGGCGCATTTGTTATTGCCGAAGCCGGCCGGGCATCTATCAGTCGATCGCCTTTTGTATCTTCCGCCCGGGTCCAAGGAAGCCGTGCTCAATGGTGTAAGCTTCGAACTACAACCGGGAGAATCACTTGCCATTGTGGGTCCGTCGGGGTCCGGCAAGTCGACGCTTGCACGTATTCTGGTGGGATGCCTTTATCCGACGGCGGGCAAAGTGCGGCTCGACGGCACTGAGCTTCGAAACTGGGACCGCAGACAATTTGGCGAATTTACCGGCTATTTGCCGCAGGAAGTCGAACTATTTCCTGGCACGATCAAGGATAACGTCTGCCGCATGCGGGCGGATCTGCCTGACGAAAAGATTTACGAAGCAGCAGTACTCACGGACGTTCACAACATGATTACTCAGTTGCCGAACGGCTACGAAACGGTTCTGGAGCGTAGCGGTGCACCCCTGTCGGGAGGACAGAAACAGAGAATTGCACTGGCACGGGCCTTTTTCGCGGACCCCGCGCTCGTGGTTCTCGACGAGCCAAATTCAAACCTGGATTCTGCCGGCGAACAAGCTTTAACCGAGACACTGCTGCGCGCTAAAGAGAAACTCGTCACCGTTGTGGTTATCACCCAACGGCCCGCGGTGCTGAACGCCATGGACAAATTGCTGGTCTTACGAAACGGGCGGCTAGAAGCGTTCGGTCCGCCAAGCGAAGTTCTCGTCCGCCTGGTTCGTCCTTCCAGTACTCGCGCCCTTACGCCAAGCGGCGAAAGCGCTTCTCCCACGCAGTCACGAGAGCGCGAGGGCACCGCCAGCAAAGAAGCAGCACAATGATACAAGGTTGTCCCGGTATCCATACTTGGCATCGCGATGTTTATCACAGCGCACGCGGTCCGATCGCGCTTGGGGTCTTGATATTACTGATATGGGCATGCGGTTTTGGTGTATGGGCCACGGTGGCCCCGCTGGCGAGCGCTGTTGTTGCATCGGGCTCCTTCGTTGCCACTGGACAGAACAAGCAGGTGCAGCACCTGGAAGGTGGAATTATTCGGCAACTTCTGGTCAAGGAGGGCGATATCGTCGAGGCTAGTCAGCCTTTGCTGCGACTTGACGACACGGCTGCACAGTCCAAACTTCGACGTCTCGTGACACGACAGTTCAGGCTTTTAGCGACCGCGGCGCGGCTTCGCGCCGAGATCAATGCCTCGGACCGACTGCAGTTGCCACTGGGACTGGTCGCGGAAATACGCGATCCCGAAGTGAGGTCGATCGTTCAAGCCCAGGAAGCGGAATTGATAACGCGCCGACGGAGTCTGGCTAATCAAGAGGAAGTGCTAAGGAAGGAGATCGCCGCGTTGAAGGAGAGTGTCCGCGGCTATGAAGCACAAGTGAGTGCGAACCGAGAAAGGTACGCACTTTTTGATGAAGAGTTGAGGGCCAAGAGTCCTCTGATAGAACATCAACTGATCAGGAAGTCGGAAGTTCTCGCCCTGCAACGTTCCGAAGTAGGCCTTGCAGGTGAACTGGGCGACCTGCTCGGACGCAGCGGTGATACAACCGAGCGAATTGCCCGAGCAGAACAGCAGATCTCGCAACTGCGATTGGCAGCAATCGAAAAGGCCAGCGAGGATTTGCGCGGAACGGAAACGGAATTGGATGATTTGCGGGAGCAGATTTTGGCCGCCCAGGACGTTGTGCAGAGGACCGAAGTGCGCGCGCCGGTGCGTGGGATCGTGGTCAAACTCAACCAATACACGACCGGCGGCGTCGTAGCTCCGGGTGGCGTCATTCTCGAGCTGCTCCCGACCAACGAGGAACTGGTGATTGAAGCGCGGGTAAATCCCAACGAAATAACACATGTCAGAGAAGGACAGAATGCGCTTGTTAGGCTAACGGCGCTCAATCAGCGATTGACGCCGATGATTGAAGGCAAGGTCATATACGTGTCAGCGGATACGGTCGTCGATCAAGGAGCGCGTCGGCCAGGCGAACAGGAGGTCACGAGGCGAGATTCTTTCATCGTCCGGGTGCGTCTTGACGACCATGATCTGCGCAACAAGATCGAAAACTTTCGTCCGACGCCGGGAATGCCCGCTGACGTCTTCGTCGAAACCGGACAGCGCACATTCTTGACCTACCTGATGAGGCCAGTGGCTGACAGTTTTTCCCGCGCGTTCCGCGAACACTAAAGCGCAGCATGAAATAGCATGTCTTTTTCCTTTGGGCCCAACTCGCGCACGGCGCATAAAGTTCGGCCGCTCGCGTGCGGCGTTGGGACCTTAAGAAGCCTAGAACGAAGGCGGACGCCCACGCGTCGAATCCTCGGCTTCTCGGCGCGAGCCGAGGAGCAAGTGGCCCTGGGTTAGGAGGCGTTTCCCCTCCCAGGGGCTGCGCCCTATTGCCACCAGCACCAGTCCTGCGGCGACAATCATCTAAACGCGGGTTAGCTCGCCTTCTCTCGCGATGCGCTCGTTATCTTCATATGCGCTTCTGATCACGTACCGAAATTCTCCGTCCGTCGCCGGCAGTCGCCTAATGATCTGATAGGACCCGGATGGCGCGTTAGATGGCAACTTCGATTTTTTAGGGTGAAAATAGACGACCTGACCGATCTTAAATTTATACTCGGCCATCGCGAGCAACCTTTGGCTTTTGATTTCGGACGCAGAAAGGGCGCCCCTGAAGTTCAGAGACGCCCAAGTTTGCCTTGAAGTCAGATGAGTGGATTATCTGACTGTCCGAACGTCCACCCTCTGACCAGCGCTTGTCAATACCGCGCGAGCAGCGCCGCCCCCGCCAGCCGTTTCCTAGTTGCACCGCATGTTGGCGATCGTCGCGTCGATTTGTTCGACTTCGCTAATAAGCTTGGCACGCCGCTTGTAGAACGCTGCAAGCGCCGCTTCGCGGAACGGAATTTCATCGACTTTCCGGCCGCTGCTGCGCATGGCTTCATTCTCCTTGTGTGTGAGTGGACACGCCAAGGCAGAAGCCGCGCAGACTCGTGATATTTTGGGAATCGGTCATGGCGCGCTCGAATGCTCCGGCGCGCTGTGGCAAGTCCCGGCGCGTCGTAGCAAGCGGCGCGTCGGGGCGCTTTAAAGTTGCGCCTGATCCGGGATTCACGTCAAGGGACCGTGACGCTAGGAGTGGCTACTTTGACTGTGGCAAAGCCGATTGCGACATTTTTAAATCCGGCTTGGCATCTCCAACCGGGGGAGAAGAAATAAACCCACAGTGCGACGAGACCGCAAAATATGAACAACCCCAGAAGCATGCGTGCTCGTATCATTGGCTGGTCAAGCCGGAAGGATTGACAGGGCGGAACGGATCTCACCACTCAAGCAGGCCGCTTTTCCGGATGCGCTTTATAATATATTTCTCGCTCAGCGCCGCGCCGACGGCGCGATATCCATTCGCGAACTCCGTATCCGCAACCAAAACTAACAAGTATGAGGAAGAGCGAAAGCAGGGCAGACACGTCCGCAATCCTAAGTCCTCAATCCTAGTCAAACACAAAGTGGTACAGAAACCCGAGGGTTTCACTACGCGGGATCCGCACCCTGCGAGGATGGCGCGGGACCAGCAGCGCTAAGAGCGTACGTGAGGCCGCACCACGAGTCACTGGTATTTGTAACGGGTGCCGGCTTTGTCTCGACTGCAAGCGACTCGCAATGCTGGCGGACCTCACGCCGCGGACTGATCGCAACAAGGGACCGATACACTGACGGCGGCAACGCGCGCTGTTGGTGAACTCGACGAAAAAAGAGGCCCCGCCATTCACGGCCGGGGCCTTAGAGGTTCACAGGAGATTGACCATCACCGTCGCTACGGAGGCGTCGACAGTCGATGACCATGTGCGTCAAACATGCGCAAGATAGCTGATTCGCAACCCTCCCCCAGCGCAGATTTTGCCCCCGCGTAGCGCCTGCCACAGGCGTTACCGCGGTAACGACAATTCGCCGATCACTGCAATCAAATCCTTCAAACCGCACCGGTATGATGCAGCCAGCATCGAGCCCGGTTCCCTCAGCCGCCGCTCGGCTTAAGAAGGTCGAGAGCCCCACGGATGCGAGCAGAGCCCGTGGGGCTCTTGCCTATCAGTCAGTAAGAGTACAGCGCATGCCAGCCACTACTATCATATCCCCAGTCCACGGCGTCACCCAACGGCCCGCTTGCCCAGAGTGTTCGACGCAAATGACTTCGATACAAATGACGCTTAGTAAAATAATCCCCCACAAAGACGATACAGAAGATCGCACCTTCGAGTGCGCACGGTGCCACCAGTTCAAAACTTGGACTTTCAGCTCATGGTAGGCTTCGTCACGACCGCGCCCGCGCACCTCGGAGAGCGCAAAACGAAAACCAGCCCATCGCCGCCCTGCTGTCCGAACTGCGGACAAATTCTGCAGTTCAGACAACCAACTTTCGACTTCGATAGCTTTCGCAAGCAGCTCGTCGACGAATGCAAGGATTGCGGCCAACCCGTCGTCAAGCCGCCGCACGTCGCTTAAGCAGCCGTAAGTGGCTGCCCGTTACCTTTGCGCCGGGACGGTGCGGATATCCTTACTAGCCATGCCACGGCGCGCGATTATTGCGTACCGTGCTGGCCGGGGCTTCCTCCGCTTGGGGCCTCGCTTGTTGGCGGGGCAGCGCCGGCCGCCCACAGGGGCTCGTCCACGAACAACCTGACAACCGCCAACGAACTGCCGCTTTTCCTTAAGGTGACGTCAAGTCGATTTTGATGACTTGCCGCACAAGCCGCCGGTCGCTCCCCGCCTCTGGCGGCTTGGCGGCTCGATCATGCCAAGCCCTGTCTGATCGAGCCGCTTCACAATCTCCTCGCCAAGCGCTGGCCGTGCCCGTAACGCCCGGTTCCCGATTTTAGGCCCGGTGCCTCGCCAGTAGAGAAAAGCGGTGTTAGATGGCCGACCCTGATATTGAAGTTGAATTTATCCGATTGGCCTTCTTGGTCGCTATCGCCGTCGTGATCCTTGGCTTTGGCTTAAGCCTTCTGCATTAGAAAAGCCCATCGGGCGTCGCGGCGTGCGTGCTGGCCTTTTGCCCTCATTAGGTCCCGCGTCGCCAGGAAAGCCCTAGCGACCCTATTGCGTTATTCCATGAGGTGTGTGTCAGGCTTACGCGGCGGCAATCCAACCAACGCGCTTGCGGACTTTGCGAGAGTGTTGAGCAATTCCACCGAGGCGTCGCAGTCGTCCACCTAATGCCTTCCAGACCGAGCAATTTCTTATTGTTGCTGATTTATGTCAGCAGGGCGACAATACCGGCCACCGTCGTCGGCACTCAGCTTGGTCATTGCATCTGAATAGGCGCTCCGTGTTTCATCGGGAGGCGCGACCCTCGTGTCGGCGCTGTTGTCGCTCCGGGTCAAAGGCGGAAGTCACGCCCTTAAATTGGCATGCCTGCTTTACCTCGCCAAAGCGGACATCGCCAGACACAAGCGACCGGAAGTCGACTGCTATTTGCTTCAGGTGGCTAGCTAACAAAGGAGTCCTACAAGATATCGCAAGCCGCGCAACCGGCGCCGCCGAGGATCAGGAGCCAACCCGATTGTTAGCGTTCGATTTACGACAGCGTCGACAGCTCGCACGCGGTATTGGATTGCCGATTTCAAATTAGTGAAATGTGCGGTCACTTCACAAACATTATCGCAAATGAGGCGACTGGGACGGCATTTGTTAGTTTTCTGAGGTATCCTCAGCACTGTTACCCAGCGGCCACAGTTACTGATAAAACGTTTTGACGACGCATCAACTCATTAGAAAGCCCTTATGATCTCTCGGAATTTGTCCGAGTGAGGCTGTGGCATGAGTCGGAATATTTGCTCTCAGCTGGGAACATTGGTTGTTGTCCCCTTTTTATGGCGAGGTTTGGTCGCCGCGATTGCAAGCACTATTGTGGTTACGGCAAGCCCCGCTGAAACCTACTCTACGTATCGTGTGCTTTACGTCGAACACAGCCCGGATCGGATAATCTCAGATCAGATCTTGCCGCTCGACGCCTTTGGATATCTGGGCGGGTTGCTTGAGGCCCGCTTCTATGAACCGCACTCGACGACGAACGATCCGCGCCACGAAATCCAGGACGCGGCGTCTTTATACGGATTGGATTTGGCAATGATGATGTCCATCGCCAAGGTCGAGAGCGACTTCAACCCCGGCGCGCGGACCGGTTCGTATAAGGGGTTGTTTCAACTGAGTGACTATGAGTTCAACAAGTACGGCGATGGAAGCATCTGGGACACGAGAGACAACGCACGCGCGGCCGCACACATGTTTCTGGTTCAAGCCGAAATGTTCAGAGGAGCACTTGGTCACTATCCGGATTACGCCGAGAGATACATGGTGCATCAGCAAGGTATCCAAGGCGCCACTGAACATTACGCACACCCCGAGCGCGCTGCGTGGCAGTCCATGTGCGCGACCGACGAAGGCCTGCTAAAGGGTGCGCAATGGTGCAAAAGGTGCATATGGGGAAACCTCCTTCCAAAATGGAAACGCGCATTCGGAAGTGTGGAAAACATCCACAGCGGCGACTTCATCGACCTTTGGACTGGACGTATTGATCATCTCGCAAATAGATACGGTGCAGCGAGTAGCGGCGTGGCTGTAAACCCCAATGCCAAAATTGACACTCGACGTTCGGCGACTTCGGCTCGAAGTGAGCCTCGAGTGTCTCGGCACCGTATAGCGGAGGTTCCAGCAAAGGCAGCTAAAGCCGTCGCAGGAGGTCCGCGACCAACGTTGGCGCGCAGCGAGCGTCGCGGGCCCCAGCCTAGTGCGGCGGAGGTTCGAGTCAGGTCAGCTAAAACCGCCGCGCGACGCACGCGACCTCTTCCAGCGGTCGCCGACACGTCTGCGAATGATGGCAATACACGGTCGCCAACAAAGCCGCGCCGAGCAATATCCGGGTCGCGCCCGGTTCAAAAACGCCCGCAAAAACAGGCGGCGGCCCTTGCTCGGTGAGGAAGACATCTACCGTCGAGCAGCGCCATCATCTCCTGGCCCAGCGCTTCGGCGCGGCTCAGCTTCGAATCCGCAACCTGCCGGTGAAACAGCCCGCTGACCAACTCGCGCGCAGAGACCGAATGTACCGACCAATTGGTGACGAGGATTGCGCGCGTACCGGCATAAAAGAACGCGCCACATGCAAAACGTGTAATTTCTATCTATTGCTCTGACAGATTGCAGTTTTTCGGAAGACCCGAACGGGCATATAACGGCGGCAGCTGTACCACCGCAGGGCGGCTTGGTCTTCGGCAAACACTGCGGTCGTGACGCACCATGGTATGAGTGAACGAACTCACCATCGCGCGGGCATGGCGCGGATCAGACGACGCGCGTTCATCACAATGGTCGCCGGTTCTGCCGTTGCCCTGTCCACTCGGAACGTGAGCGCGGCTAAGCGCGGCAGCGGACCTATGGGGGTCATGGCGCAACTTTCTCCACCTATTGAGCAGGCTCCGACGCTTCTCTCCGCGCCGATCGAGCTCACCGGGGATTGGGGTCGCATGCTCCCGCGGTCGGCCGATCGCGTGGTCGAGCGCATGCGGCACGCTTGTCTCGACGATGTCCGCCTTCTCTCGGACCGGCAGCCGACGCGGCTGCGCGTCGACGAACATTCGTCGGGCCCCCCGGCGGTCTGGCTGCATCCGGACGGCAGCAGCATGGCCTGGGTCATCGTCGATATCGGCGAGCGGGACTGGTCGAAGCTCGCCTACCAGTTCGGCCACGAGCTCGGCCACGTCCTGGCCAATAGCTGGCAGCCGCACGCCAAGCCGATGCCTCCCTGCCAGTGGATCGAAGAAGCGTTGGTGGAGGCGTTCTCAATTCGCGGCCTTGGGCGCCTTGCGGACAGCTGGAAACGGGATCCGCCCTTCCCCGGCGATGGCGCATTTGGCGACGCCATCGCCGACTATCGGCAGAACATCATCCGGCGCTATGGGGCGCTCGCGGACGAGCAGGGCCTCACCCGCGACGCCGCCGCGTGGTTCGCGGGCCGCCGCGGCGAGATCGAAATGCCGGGACTCAATCCATTCGCGCAGGCGGCCGCGCTGGCCATCCTAGGCGACTATGACCGCGACCCTTCTTGCGTCGAGGCCCTGGGCGCGCTCAACCGCTGGCCCGGGCGCTCCGGCCTCCCGGTCGAAGATTACTTCTCCCAGTGGCGCGCGAGTTGTGCCGAACTCGGCGCGTCGCCTCTCTTGCCAGATAATCTTCATGAAATGCTGGGTCTCCCCGGAATACAGAAGCGGGCTCGTTAGGACGACTTTCCAGCGTCGATAGGCGGACCGACATTCCGTTGGCGGCCCTCCCCCGTCCGCGTCGTGATGTATTGTTAGTCCCTCTAATTTTGAGTATGATCAACTGAATTTTGGAGTAGGTAAGCAGCCACGATCCCCGCAACGAAAAGCCTCGGTGGCCATTCGTAGGTGCCATTTGATGAGGAGTTCAAGCTTATCGATGGCCGACCTTCTATGCGCTAGCCTCTTAAACTCTTAGGAGACGCGCTCTATGGAACGATCGACCAGGCGGATCTGCCGACACGTCGGGAGGTTGATTTTTAGGTCTGTGCCATCGCGGATTCCAGCTACGCTCATGCTGCCAATAGCACATCCTGACGAATCATTTGGAACCACCCGCAGGTTAATCGAGCTGTGGCAGCACAAACGTCGAGCCTCCCTAGTTTTTGGGATCCAGCCCCCTCGCGAACCAAATGGAGATTTATTCTCCTGATTCGGGCGAGCGTTTGTGGCGCAAGCCGTTTAAGTTGGTTCCTCAAAACGAATAGTCCCTTCGCCCAACAGCGCCGTTCTGATATCAACTTCTAACGTCGGCGATGTGTTCTTACGGGTCCCAGCGTACTCATACCCTCTGTGCAGCCTCTCGACTGAACGCCGCCAATTCGCCCACGGATAGTCTCGGCAGTGCCAAAACTTACCGTCACTCTAATCCGGGCTCGAACAAGGCGGATGCTAGCCATCGAAACTCTCGGCGGGACATGATGCTCCGCGAGCAATCTGGGCTCAGTTCGTGAATGCCGCGACAATCACCACTGCCTACACTGGGCAAATCGGCGAGAAGCCGCGAACAGCGAATGATTGGGGCACGGTTGGCTGGCATTTGTCTGGCCGCAGCTGCCATCGGCGCGGCCTGTTCGGGGGCCGCGGCCGATACGCTCGAATGGGCCTTGGTGCAGGCCTATCAGAACAATCCGTCCCTCAACGCCCAGCGCGCATCGCTGCGCGCGACCGATGAGAACGTGCCGCAGGCTTTGTCGGGCTATCGTCCGAAGCTCAGCGTCACCGCCAATGCCGGATACAATTTCACCAACGCCACTTCGATAGTCCCGCTCG
>Ga0210394_10001555_pt1 | contig 36161 bp, 34 predicted proteins | sample IncBWC12MmetaG_FD_160121 | JGI IMG/M metagenome (GOLD analysis project Ga0210394, IMG submission 160121) | Forest soil microbial communities from Barre Woods Harvard Forest LTER site, Petersham, Massachusetts, United States - Inc-BW-C-12-M | ecosystem: Environmental > Terrestrial > Soil >... | reverse complement strand
CGGGGATCCAAGCGTGGCCTCCGGGAATCCAAGCGTGGCCTCCGGGGAATCCAAACGTGGCCTCCGGGAATCCAAGCGTGGCCTCCGGGGATCCAAGCGTGGCCTCCGGGAATCCAAACGTGGCCTTCCGGAAATCCAAACGTGGCCTCCGGGAATCCAAGCATGGCCTCCGGGAATCCAAGCGTGGCCTCCGAGGATCCAAACGTGGCATCCGGGAATCCAAGCGTCGACTCCGGGAATCCAAGCGTGGCCTCCGGGAATCCAAATGCCACTCAACACCTCCCTCTCCTCCCTCCGAATCCCGCATAATTACCCCGCATGCACAAACCTCTCATCGGCATCGGTTCGGACGTGGCGCAGAAGGATGGCGAGCGCGATCGGGCCTTTGTCTACACCACCTACATCGAAGCGTTGAAGCGCGCGGGCGCTGTGCCGGTGCTGATCCCGCCGCAGCCCGAGAACGCGGCTGACCTCCTGGAAGGGCTGGACGGGATTCTCCTCGCCGGCGGCGATGACTGTGACCCGTCCGAGTACGGCGAGAAGATGCACCCGAGCTGTGAGCCGATGGATCCGCGCCGCCAGAAGAACGACGTCGGGCTGGCCCGGCTGGCGCGCCAGCGCGGCATCCCCACGCTCGGCATCTGCCTCGGGTTGCAGGTAATGAACGTCGCCGCGGGCGGGACGCTTATCCAGGACATCAATTCCGCGGTCGAGACGGAGATCGATCACTCCAGCGAGCCGAGCGACAGGCGCCATCACGGCGTCATCATCGAAGCCACGACGACACTCGGGCACATCCTCGGCGCCCGCACGATGAACGTCAACTCATCGCACCATCAGTCCGTGGGCCGCGTCGCCGACGGATTCCGCGTCACCGCGAAGGCCCCGGACGGCGTCGTCGAGGGGATCGAGGATCCGGCACATCCCTTTTACCTCGGGGTGCAATGGCATCCCGAGGACATGCCGGGGGAGGCCTCGGCGACGGCGATCTTCGGTGCCTTCGTCGAAGCCGCGCGCAACCATGCTCACGAAAAGGAAAACGACTCGACGGAATTGTCACCGGTCGGTGCGGCGCAATCGGAATAGCGACTTTCCTGGTGCCGTTTGCGACCGGCGGACGGGAGGATTCACGTGAAAAGGACTGCGTTGCTCGCCGTGGCCGCGCTGCTGTTCGTACAGCAGGCCGTCGCTTCGCCGTGGCTCAAAGACATCGCCTCGGCGCAGAAAAAGGCGAAGGAGAAGAACCAGCTCATCTTCGTCGACCTCTTTGCCGACTGGTGCGGCTGGTGCCATCGCTTCGAACAGGAAGTGATCCCGTCGCAGGCTTTCCAGAGCTCCACCGACAACATGGTCCTCCTCCGCCTCAACACCGAGGACGGCAAAGACGGCACGAAATTCGCCCAGGAGTTCAGCATCAACTCGCTGCCGACATTCCTCCTGCTCAACAGCGACCTGATGATCGCCGGCATGATCAAGGGCTATATCCCGTCGACGGAGATCGCAAAAACGATCGAGGGTGTCGAAGGGACGTACAAGGACTTCTCGAAACGCGTCGCCGACGAGCCCAACATCGCCAAGGACTACGCAAAGCGTCTGGCATTGGCCAAGGAGTTCGAGTCGCGGGCCGGATATGCGCAGAGCGAGATGCGATTGAAGAAGCTCGTGAGCGAGCCGGGCATCCCGACGTCCGTACGCGACGATACCTACTTCGAGCTCGCCCTCACCCAGATCCTTCAGAAGAAGTTCGACGACGCGAGAAAGACGATCGCGCAGTTCGCCAAGGTTCAGAACAAAGGCGACGCCTACGAGCGCAGCCGCCTCCTCGTCGGCGACATCTACATGCAGCAAGGAAACGTCTCGGCCGCGCTCAACGAGTACCGCGGCTTCAAGGCCAAGTACCCGAACTCGCAGTACAACCACAATCTCGACATGATGATCCCGCAGCTCGAGCGCCAGTTGGGTACGCCGCGGAAGTGAGAGTCGGGGTGAAAGGCGGAATGTTGAATGTTGAATGTTCAGTGTTGAATGTTGAGCGGAAGCAACCGGCTCGCTTCCAACATCCAACATCCAACATTCAACATTCAACATTGAGTCTGCTGCGCCGCCTCATCGTTCTCTGTTCTCTCCTGGCAACTCCCGCCTTCGCCCAGCTCTCCCTCGGCGGTGCCACGAGCGCGATCCCGGGGCAGGACCTCGTCAAGCTGACCGGATCCGTCAATCAGAAGGACGGCGCGGTCGTCCACGGCGCTGTCACGGCCACCATCCTGAACGGGTGGCACATCAACTCCAACAAGCCGCTGGACGACTTCGTCATCCCCTCGGCTTTGTCATTCGATGCGGCGACGGCCGATCTCGTTTCCGCCGACTACCCCCCGCACACCGTCCGTTCGTTCAAATTCAGCGGTGCTCAGAAACTCGCCGTCTTTGAAGGGACCATCCAGATCCCGTTCACGGCCAGGCTGAAGAGCGGCAACACGATCAACGGCAAGCTCCACTACCAGGCCTGCAACGACACCGTCTGCCTTCCTCCTCGCGACGCCGAAGTAACCATCGACGCGAGCGTGGTTTCGGCCAGTGCGGCGCCGGCGGCCACGCCGGCGGCAAGCTCGGGATTCACGCCGCTTTCCGCCGCGCCGAAGGGGCCGGCAGCAGCGCCCATCGGCAACGACCAGCTCTCGGCGACATACGCCGCACATGGCCTGCCGCTGACGCTTCTCGTCCTCTTCCTCGGCGGGCTGGCTCTCAATCTCACTCCCTGCGTCTTTCCTATGATCCCGATCACGGTCGGCTTCTTCGCCATGCAGAGCGACGGGCGCCGTTCCCGTCGATTCGCGCTCTCGCTCTCGTATGTCATCGGGATCGTCATCACCTATTCGGTGCTCGGTGTTTTCGCCGCGCTGAGCGGACGGATGTTCGGGTCATGGCTCCAATCTCCGGCGGTGCTGATCGGATTCGCCGTACTGATGCTCGTCCTGGCCTCGTCGATGTTCGGGGTGTGGGAGTTCCGCGTCCCGCAATTCATCGCCAACCGCTCGGCGGGCCGCGCGGGCGTGGCCGGCGCGCTGACTATGGGACTCTTCGTCGGCATCGTGGCGGCGCCTTGTGTCGGGCCTGTTGTCGTAGCACTCTTCACACTCGTAGCCGGGATCGCCAAACCGGCCATCGGTATTGCCATGTTTGCCACGCTGGCCTTCGGTCTAGGCTTTCCCTATCTGATCGCCCTCAATGCCATGCCGAAGCCGGGCGAGTGGATGGTGCAGGTCAAGAAGGCGATGGGCTTCGTTCTTATCGGTATGGCCTTCTACTTCCTCCGCGCCGTCATCGGCGAGACGGGCTTCCGCGTCGGTGTGGCCGCCAGTCTGCTCATCGGCGCGGTCTTCCTCTTCGCCAGCCGCGGTCCGCGCGGACGCATCATGCGGCTCGCCTGCGCCACGATCCTCCTCCTCGCCGGCGTCGCATTCGCCATCCCGCCGCGCAAGGGAGTGGCCGTGCAGTGGCAGAAGTACGACGCCGCAGCGGTGACAGCATCCGCCGGCAAGCCGATCGTGATCGACTTCTTCGCTACGTGGTGCATCCCGTGTAAAGAGCTCGACGAGAAAACGTTCGGCGATGCCGGTGTGGCCCGGGATCTCGATCGCTTCACGCGCATCAAGGCCGACGTGACGAACGACAAGGATCCGGCGGTGCAGGAGCTCACGAAGCGCTACTCGATCGTCGGCGTGCCGACCGTCATACTCATCGATTCGTCGGGACACGAGCAGCAACAGCTTCGCCTTACCGGCTTCGAGAAGCCCGAGCAATTCCTCGCCCGGATCCAGCAGGTGAAGTGACTACGCTGACGCTGGACGCAGTGCAGCGTGTGCGCGAGCGCATCGCCCGCGCACACGAGCTGGCGAATGCACGGTTCCGCGAGGCATTCGCATCCGGTACCGGGCCCCTGTCTCCCAAGGCCCACATGGCCCTCCAGGCTGCCGCGCTGGTCGAATGCGCGGCCGGCCTTCGCGTGAACGGTGAGATCCGCTATGACGTCATCGGCGACGAGAGCACGCCGTACGTCGAGCGTGGTCTCCCTATCTACGCTGCCTTCGATGTCGATCGGAACCCGGAAGCCATCTTCGAGTACTGGCTCGTCATCAGCGACATCGTCGGAGCCACGTCATGGCGGATGACGCGCCTGATCGCCACCGCGGACGATTACGATGCCGCGCTGGCGCGGATGCAATCCCCGCAGATCGTCCGCGCGCTCATCGTCACGCATCTCCCTTCCGTTGATGCGCGCGACGATGGGACGGCGCTGCTCGAGGCGACCGTCTATACCCGCGCCGAGGAAGAGCGCATCGAACGGCGCCAGCTCCTGCTGGACGTCCACAACGAGTTTCACTATCACGGACGTGCGCTGCTGGCCGAGGGCAGGGGTGGGGTGCGGGTCTAGCGGCTTCACGTCACCAGCCCTGCCAGCATCTCGAACGACTTCAGCTCGTGCCCGAGGAAGTTGCGGCGGAAGAACGCGGCCAGCGAACGGACCTCGATGAGGACGTCGGCGGAGACCTCGCGCGCCGCGAAGTCACCGACCGGCAGTCGCATGATGGCGTCGAGCACCTCCGCGACATCGTTCGCGATGATCTGAGCGCCTTCTGCGCAATTCGGACAGACAAAGCCGTGCGCCTGTGAGTCAAATCGCAGCGGCCGCCCGAGCGGCTCGCCGCAGGAATTGCAGTTGCGCAACGACGGCAGCACTCCGGCCAGCCGCAGGATCCACACCTCGGCATACGTGACGACGCGCAGCGGCACCGCCCCTTCCAGTAGCGCCTCGGTCGTCCGATCGAGCAGCCGGTAGATCAGCTCCGCCGGATCCCCGGACTGCGCGAACGTGTCGACAGTCTCCGCGAGATACGAGGCCGCGACGCTCGATGCCAGGCTCTGCTGCGCCGGAAACAGCGAACGGATCAGATCGACCGATTCGATGCGCACGACCTCGTCGGACTCCCGCTCGATGTACCCGATCCGCACTTTTGCCAACGGCTCGAGAGAGGCCCCGAACCGGGTCCGCATCGACCGCGCACCGTACGCGAACCCCTTCACCTTGCCGTGGTCCGGCGTCAGAAATACGACCAGCTTGTCCCGCTCGCGGGCGGGGAAGGTGTGCAGGATGATGGCCTCGGTGCGTTGGGGGCGCATGGAAGGGGAGAGTACATTGGATGCAGCGTCGTGATCTCTACTCCACCCGTGCCCGCCGGATGTAGTCGAGTCGCGGGAACTCGCGCATCAGCCAGGTGTTGCCGCTGGCGAAGAGGGCGTCCTGATGGCCGGCGCGCATGCCGCCGCCGGCGGTCTCACCATAGCCGGAGTAGAGGCGGTCGACGACCTCCATACCCGACGTGACGACGCCGAATGGTGCGAACCCCTGGGGGTCGAACTGGCGGTTGTCGGCGAGGTTGATGAACACCTGCGTCGCGCGGGTGTTCGCGGTCGTGAAGGCGTAGGCGATCGTCCCGCGCACATTTGACTGCCGTGGCGGATCGTCGGGAATCGTGGCCGAGCGCCATGCTTGCGCGACCCGAGGATCGCCCGGAATGCCGAACTGCGCGAAGACGCCCTGGCGCACGCGGAAGAAGCGCTGGCCGTCGAAGAAGCCATGCGCGGCGAGATTGTAGAAACGGTCGGCGCCGATGGGCGCCCAGGAGCGATGCACCTCGACGACGAAGTCGCCCTGGCTCGTGGCGAACTGGACGCGGAAGAGCTCCGGGGCGTGCGCATTCAGACGGCGGTCATGCGGGTCGAGCAGAAGTGGGGCGCAGGCGGCGAGCAGGAGGACGATGAGTGTGGGACCGCGGCGCATGGGGGCATTCTCTCCCAAGGTTGTCATGACCTCGCTGTTGACACCTCCCCCTCGCCGCCGCTACTCTCCCGACACGATGAACGCGCCGCGCAAGTTGTGGTGGTTTAGCCGCATCTAGCGGGCAGCGCAGATGCGCCCCGCAGCGGGAAGGGGCGCGCATATCGGCCGGTCAACAACCGAACCTCTTCTCGATGCGGATAGAGGATCCTTGTTGATGCAACTGGTCGTCACCATCTTCGAAGAAACGCCGGAAAGGGCGATCGACGTGATCCGCGGGTTGGACGCCGATCACGACGCGGTCGAGCTGCGCGCCGATGCCTTTGGCGGACGCCCGGTCGACTGGTGCGCCATACGCGCGGCGACGGCAAAGCCCATCATCGCCACGAATCGCGGCGGCGGCCATGTAGACATCGAGGCGGCGATCGCGGCCGGAATCGATTTCGTCGACGTCGAGCACGGCGCCGGCATCCCGGATGCTCATCGCGACCGGTTTATCCTCTCGCATCACGACTATGCCGGCATGCCGGACGTGGATCGGCTCGTGTCGGAAATGCGCGGCGCGGAACATGGGAAGATCGCTGCAACGCCCCGCAATTTCGCCGAGAACGTGCGGCTGCTGGCGCTACTCGGCGGCAGTCGAAACCTGACCGTCATCGGCATGGGAGCGCGCGGGTTGTACGCCCGCATCCTGGCCCCGTTCTTCGGATCGGAGTTTCAGTTCGTGAGCGTCGACGAGGCGCGTCAGGCCGCGCCCGGGCAACTCTCGCAGCAAGCGGCGCTGGCGATCTATGGTCCGGATCGCCGGCTGATGCGCGCCGGTAAGATCTTCGCCGTCGTCGGCAATCCGGCAGCACACAGCGGCTCGCCGGCCATTCATGACGCCATCTTCCGTGCGCACGGTGTGGCGGCGGCGTACGCCATCTTCGAGACGGACGACTTTCTCGACATCGCCGAGCCGTTCGCCCAGGCCTGGCCCTTCGCTCCGCACGGCCTGTCCATCACCGCGCCGTTCAAGGAGGAAGCGCTGGCCTTCGCGGAGGCGATCGGCGCGGACATTCGTGAAAACGCGCGCGAAGCCGGCGCGGTGAACACCCTCGTGCGCATCGGCGGCCGGATCGTGGCCGACAATACGGACATCGATGGCTTCGCGGCGCTCATCAGCAGAACGAACGCGCGGACGGCCGCGGTGATCGGCGCGGGCGGCACGGCACGCGCGGCGCTCGTTGCCCTTCGCCGTGCCGGCATCGCGGCCACTGTCTTCAATCGGACCGCGGGCAGACTGGACGCGCGGCCGCTCGATCAGCGGACAGCGTGGCGTGGCGACCTCGTCATCAACACGTTGCCGCGGAACGTCTCCATCTCGTTGCCGGATGCCGGTACCATCATCGAGACGGCATACGGCAGCGACTCTCACGCAAACGCAACAGGACTCGATCTTCTGCGCGCGCAGGCGGCGCGACAGAGCGAGCTTTTTCTCGAGGCATGCACATGAACCTGGATGACCTTCGCAAGGACTATGACATCGTTCCCATCGCGCGCGAGCTGAGCGCCGACGCCATCACTCCGGTGGCGGCGTTTGCCGCGCTCTCCGGCGACGGGGAAGCCTTTCTGTTCGAGAGCGTCGAGCGCGGCGAAAACGTCGGCCGCTACTCGTTCGTCGGCTTCGAGCCGCGGCGCAGCCTCCGTTTCGACAAAGCCACGCCCGATCCCATTCGTCTGTTGAACGACGAGCTGAAGCCTCTGCGCGTTTATGGCGAAGACTCGCTCCCGCCCTTCTTCGGAGGCGCGGTCGGTTTCTTCGGCTATAGCGTGGCCGGCTGGAGCGAGCGCATCCCCGACTCGTATCGAAACGAGAGCGGTATCCCTGACGCCCGGCTCGTCTTCTTCGACAACGTGGTCGTCTTCGATCACGTCAAGCAGCGTCTCTACGTAATCGCCAACCTCTTCACCTCGGACGCTCACGCGTCGATCGAGGAGGCCAATGCGCGCGTCGACCGCGCCATCGAGCGGCTGCGCGCGTCACGCGTCGAGTTGCTGGCTTTTCCGGACAAGGGCGCGGAGGTGGCCTTCACGGCCAACATTCCCAGGGAGGACTTCGAGGAGGTCGTCAGGACGGCGAAAGAAGAGATCGTCTCCGGCGAGATCTTTCAGATCGTCCTCTCGCAACGCTGGAGCACCGAGTTTCCGGAGTCGGACGCGCTGACGCTCTATCGCGTGCTCCGCTCGATCAACCCCTCGCCCTACATGTTCCTGCTGCGCACGCCGGAGTGCACGCTGGTCGGCGCATCACCGGAGATGCTGGTGCGCGTCGACGGCACGCGCGCGGAGACGCGCCCGATCGCCGGTACGCGCCCGCGCGGCGCGACGGTTCAGGAGGACGCAGAGCTGGAGCGTGCGCTCGTGGCTGATCCGAAGGAGCGGGCCGAGCATCTGATGCTGGTCGACCTCGGGCGCAACGATCTCGGCCGCGTCTGCGTCAGCGGCTCCATCTCGGTCTCCGATTTTGCCCACATCGAGCGCTACAGCCACGTCATGCACCTCGTCACGAACGTCCAGGGGACTCTCCGCGACGACCGCAGTCCCGTCGATCTCTTCCTCTCCTGCTTCCCGGCCGGCACCCTCACCGGCGCGCCGAAGATCCGGGCCATGGAGCTGATCGACGAGCACGAGACCACCCGCCGCGGGCCATACGGCGGCGCCGTGGCCTACTTCGGCTTCAGCGGCAACATGGATTCCTGCATCGCCATCCGGACGATCGTGCTTGAGAACGGCCACGCCTCTGTGCAGGCCGGCGCCGGCATCGTCTACGACTCCGACCCCGCTCGCGAGTACGAGGAGGCGATGAGCAAGTCGGCGGCCTTGAAGCAGGCCATCAGCGTGGCGAAGAAGGTGCTTGGGTAGGGGAGGGGGCAGATGTCTGTCGCGAGTCGAGCGATGCGGAGATCGCTCGCTCGACCCATTCCGTCGTCGTCACGCCTTCGGCCTCAGCGACTGCGTCTACGCGGAACAACAGGTTTATCGGCAATCGCCATGTGACGGCGATGCGGCGAGAGGTCCGGATTGGCCTTCCTGCTTTCGCGCGTTTTGGCACGGGTCAGTGACTCCTTTAACGGGGCAACCAGCCCCTGCATGATGCCGAGTCGCAGCCAGATGTCTTTCAGCACCAGGTAGAGCGGATCACTCAGAACTTCCTGACGACTCCGCGAAGCTCGGAAGACGGGCGAGTCGAACGAAAACGCGAACTCTTCGAACTCGAGCCAGGCAACGTTTTCATCCAGCTTCTCGAGCGCGACTCGACAGAACCGTTTTCGCTCGCTGTCGAGAACTGACAGATCGATTTGCAAGCCGGAATCAGGGTTACGGTATCTCATTCCTATCAAGTTCCTGAAGCTAGATGAGCTTGAAGTGTATTTGTGCGGCCTCGAAGTACATCACTTCCTGTTCAAACACCTCACGCGCCTTGCGCAGGAACGCCTCCAGTCGTTGGATCTCGGATTCGTCAATGATCACGATCTTCACGCACCGATGATGCTCCGGTCTGCCTCTCCAAGTGCCACGGGTCGCCAGTTCGTGATACGCACCGAACGTGACGATGTTATCCAGCCACCAACTCCAAACCTCTGCCGAAAATGGTCTTCCGTCGTTTCCGAGTATAGGGAAAAGCATGGTCACCTTGGTCGCGTTCGGGTCGAGCATTTGGTGCTCCTCGTAACCGTCGGTGGGGAGTCATGATCGCCTCCATAGCATCAATATGTATCTCCCGGTTATTTTTGTCAATACAAATTGGTTCGGGTTGAACCGGTTCGGGTCGGAGGGGCTGCTAACCCTTAACGACGTCCCCCTTCCCACCCACAAACCTTACCTTCACCGCCCCCAGCGTGTGCAGCAGTTCCGCGACCCGCGCCTCCGCGTTCTGCTGCGCAAGTGGGAGGATCCCCTTGCGTACCGCTTCGTTGCGGATGTTCTGCTCCGCGTACTGTCGGGCGCGTCCTTCCATGCCTATGTCGGCGCGGCGGAAGACGCCGGTGCGGCGGTCGATGACGTGCGAGGCTCGGTTGTCGATGCGCGAGACCAGGAGTTGGGGCGGGGGAAGGCGGACCACGATCGTGCCGTCCGGTTCGCGGTGGACATCGTCCGGCTTCAGGATCGAGAGATCGACGCCTGCGATCACGTCGCCCGCGGCGTAGAGCGTCAGCTCGTCGCCGGCCAGCGCGTTCGGGATGAGGTCGTACGACTGCCGGATCGTGTTGACGCTCACCACACGCATCGAGGCGGTTTCAAGCCTGTTCAGCTCGCGAACCCGCGTGACGAGCGTTCCGATCTCGGCCATCTCCTCTTTGCGCGTCACGGTACTGCTCGCCATCTGCACAACACGGTGCGCGATGACCCAGGCCGCATCGATGATGCCCAGGAGCACCACCACCAGCACGGCGATGAGAATGAGAATCTGCCGTCTTGTCATCGATTCCACAATTTCCCTATCTTTTGGAATTTTCTGCTATCCTGACGGTCTCCCGGTAGGATTCAAAGAAGCATTCAAGGGGTTACGGCGACCCCGCTGGCCTTCGGCCGGTCCATGATCAACAACGGGGCTGGCAGTTTGTCGACCGGCGATCGGGCCTGCTGCTTGGACGCGCCGATCGGAGACGTTCACGTTTTTGCATCGCGTGACGATCAGTCCGCTACCAGCGGCCGGCAGAGCCTGAATCAAGCTACGACTCACATCTCGCTATCCCTTCTCAAGCGCCACTGCTTCTCGATGTGTCCGACAAAGCTCGACCTGCCGGTTTCGAGCCACTCCGTCAGAAGATCGACGCTCATCTCATCGAGTGAGTCAATGATGGCCAGACGGGCCGCCTGCGCGACGCGCTCGATCGGCTTTTCGAGCAGGGCTACGACTTTCGCCGACCGCGTCAGACGCCAGGCCAGCTCTTCCTCGCGGTTCATGGCCAGGATGCGGTTCGCGGCCAGGGTCAGCAGCACGGCGGCGTTCCAGTTCGACCGACGGTCCCAACGCGGCGGGACGACGAAATCGGCGGCGTCGATCTCGCCGGCCAGCGCGGCGATGTGGCGTTCGGTGGCCAGCCGGATCGGGCCGAGGTCGGCGTGAAAGAGCATCTCGTAGGTGTCTTCGCTGTCGTCGCCGGTGAGCGACCGCGCCAGCGCGTTGCGGGCGGTGGCGTCGAGCTCCACCGGCACGCCGGTGAAGAATGAGGCCTTGTTCGCCTTCGCCAGATCGGCGAGCTGCGCGAGCGCGGCAAGGTCGGTCGTCACCGGAAAGATGACGGGGATGACCACGCCCCATCGCAGCTTCCGCTCGTTGGCCTCGGCGAAGAGCACTTCGAGCCTCCCTAACTCCAACGGCCACGCCGCGATGGCGATGACCGCGTCCTCGGGAACCTGGTGTGGCAGCGCTCCGCGCGTGGAGACGAGTTGGGTCGCCGCGACCTGCTGCTCGGCGCAGAACTGCAGGGCTTCCTCGCCCCGTCCGAAGATGACTTCCGCGAACTCGGCGGCGTCGATCAGCGCGGGCGCGTGCAGGGGATGGCGCGTCGTACTGCGCTCCAGATCGTCTCGCACGTTGTCGCAGACGGAGACCTCGAAGCGCTCGGCGCAGGAGGCGCGCAAGTCGAGATAGTCGATGGCGATCGGTGCGGCGCGCCTCGGGCTGTACGGGGCGATGGTCGCCGCGGCCCAGTACGGCGGCTCCGGGACCTGTGCCCGCGTGAGGCGCAGGTGCTGCGCTTTCTTGTAGACGATCACGCCGCGACAGTGTATGCGCGTCTCAGCGCGCTACATATGGGGCCACGAGCGACCGGACGTACTTGGCGATCATGTCGAGCTCGAGATTCACGGGGTCTCCGATTGCCGCATCGCCCAGGTTTGTGCGGCGGAGCGTCTCCGGGATCAGCGCCGCGCCGAAACTCGTGCCGTCAGGCTCGACGACTGTGAGGGAGACGCCGTCGACGGCGATGGAGCCCTTGTCGACGATGAGCTCCGCGTACTCGGCCGGGTGGCTCCAGCGATACACGGCGAAGTCGCCCTCGGCAGTGATCGATCGAAGTGACCCAACGCCGTCGACGTGTCCCTGCACGAGATGCCCCCCGAGCCGCTCGCCGAGGGCCAACGCCCGCTCGAGGTTCACGCGCGCGCCGAATGCCAGCGTGCCCAGCGTGGTGCGTGCGAGCGTCTCGTTCGAGACATCGGTGAGCAGCGTCCTGTCGTCCTGCGGCAGGACGGTGAGGCAGACGCCGTTCACGGCCAGGCTTTCGCCGCGGGTGAACGGTTCGTCGTCGTCCGTGCGTAGCCGCAGCCGCGCCCCCGACTCGAGTAAGTCGAGCGATTCGATGATGCCGGTGTGGTGAATGATGCCGGTGAACATGGTTGCGATCGCGCTGAGCTCGACCACGCTGTGAATTGAGACGCGCGCAGATTATCTACCCAGCGACCGATCTACTGATACGCCGTAATCATCAGATCAGCTCCCACCACCTCCACCCGATCAAAGCGAAAACAGTAGGCGTCCATCAACGTCGCGACACCATCGCCACTGAAGAGCGACGGCGCGGTGTTACCGCCGACGATCATCGGGGCGACGAACAGAATCATCTTCTGCCACAGCCCTCGGCTGATGAATTCCGAGAGTACATTGGAGCCGCCTTCGACGATGATCGACTGGATGCCGCGCCCGTACAGGTTGTCGAGTAGCGCATCGATATCAACATCGTCGACGATATGAACCGTCGCCCCGCCGTCGGTGAGCACGCGCGCGTCCGGAGGCACGATGCGGCGGCGGTCGAGGATAACGCGCGTCCAGCCCGTCACCGAGGTGTTCTTCCGCAGCCGTCTGGTGAGGTGAGGGTTGTCGGCCCGTACGGTGCCGCCGCCGGCGATGATGGCGTCGTACTCCTCGCGCAGCTCCAGGCTCTTCTGACGCGCCGCCTCGGAGGTAATCCATCGGCTGTCACCAGCGACGGTAGCGAGTTTTCCGTCGAGCGTCATCCCGGCCTTCAGCACGACGAATGGACGTCGATAGGTCACGGCGTGGACAAAGACCTCATTGAGGTTGCGTGCCTCGTCTTCGAGGACTCCGACGACGACTTCGATGCCGGCGTCGCGCAGCTTCTCGACGCCGCCGGCCGCAACCGGATGCGGGTCGCGCATGGCCATGACGACACGGGACACGCCGGCGTCGATGATGGCGTCGACGCACGGTGGTGTGCGCCCATGGTGAACGCACGGCTCCAGCGTGACGAGCATCGTGGCGCCGCGCGCGTCTGCACCGCGCAGCGCCTCGATCTCCGCGTGCGGCTCGCCAGCCCGATGGTGCCACCCCTCCGCGATGACGTTTGCGTCGCGTACGAGCACGCAGCCGACCATCGGATTGGGACTGACGGAGTAGCGGCCTCGCTCGGCGAGCTCCAGCGCGCGGCGCATCAGGTTTTCCACGGGGCGATTGTAGTGGCTAAAAACAAAACCGCCGGCGAAGCCGCCGGCGGTTTTGACCGGCGAGTCGCCGGCGCTGCAATGAGACTCGTTTATGGCACGTGGATGAAGCGGTATCCCGACACCGTGGGGCCGCCGCGGCCGGGTGACGTCACGTAGATGCGCGCCGTCTGGCCGCCTTTGAGATGATCGATCGCGGCGCGGAACTGCGCGACGGTCGCGATCTTCTCGCCCTGCACTTCGCTGATGACGTCCCCCTCGGTGAGGATGTCGCCGGCCGCTGAGACTTCCTTGACGTCCGTAACGACCACACCGGTGATGTTGTCAGGCAGGCTATAGGTTTGGCGCAACTGCTGCGTCAGATCCTGCACGGACATGCCGAGCTTGTTACGGGCCGGCGCGACCTCCTCGGGTTTCGTCGCGTCCGGCTTGTCGCTTTCCAGCGTCCGTTCGACGGTCGTGGCGGTGAGATCGCGCTGTTTCTTGTCGCGGATGACGGTCAGGTCGACCTTGCTGCCGACCGGCAGGTACGAGATGTAGTCGATGAGGGAGCGGTTGCTGGTGATCGGATGGTCGTCGGCCTTGATGATGAGGTCGCCGGGCTGGACGCCTGCTTTTGCCGCCGGCAGACCAGGCTCGACGCTCTGCACGAGCGCACCACGTGTATCCGGGGGAAGCTCGAAGCCGTTCCTGGCGTCTTCGGATAGGTCGATGATGCCCATGCCGAGGTAGCCGCGCGTCACCTTGCCCTGCCTGAGCTGTGGCAGAAGGCGTTTGGCCGTGTTGATCGGAGTGGCAAAGCCGAGGCCCTGCGCGCCCCCGCCACGGATCGCCGTGTTGATGCCGACCACCTCACCGTTGATGTTCATCAGCGGGCCGCCGGAATTGCCGAAGTTGATGGCAGCGTCGGTCTGGATGAAGTTCTCGAATGACCGGGTCTGGTCGCTCAGGCCGAGATTACGGCCCTTCGCGGAGATGACGCCGACGGTCAGAGTGTTCTCGAACTGATAGGGGTTGCCGATGGCAAGGGCCCAGTCACCCTTGCGGATGTGGTCGGAATCTCCCAGCGGGACGCTGGGCAGCTTCTGGCCGGCGTCGATCTTGAGAAGGGCGATGTCGGTGGCGGGGTCGCGGCCGATGACCTTTGCATCGCTGGTGCGGCCGCCGTTGCCGTTCTCATCGGCGCCCCAGTGGACCTGGATCTTCGTGGCGCCGTCGATGACGTGGTTGTTGGTCAGGATGTAGCCGTCGGGAGAGATGATGAACCCCGAGCCGCCGGCGACCTGCTTGCGCTCGTCATCTTCATCGGGCGTCCGGTTGCCGTGCGGGTTGCGCTGACCGTTGGGATTCGGGAAAAAGAACTCAAACGGATCGCCGCCGAAGGGGTTTTTGCGGAGATCGCTGGTCTTGATGACTTCCGTTGACGTGATCGATACGACGGCGGGCATCACGCGCGCAGCGACGTCGGCGAACGACGGGATGGTTACCGAGGCGACTGGCGCGCCGTTTGTGGTCTGGATCGGGGCCGTCTGAGCGTTCGAGGGTCGAATCAGCCCGAGGTCGGCGCTGACGATGACACCGAACGCGACCGAGGCGATGATGATGGCAATCGTCGAAAGAATGCGTTTTGTCGTGGGATTCATGTTGGTTGAGGCTCCTTTGTTGCTGGTCATTTGATGTCTACTGATGTCTCACGGAGGCTTTGTGCCCGCCGCGGGATGAGCGCCAGCGGGATGGTATGACCTCCGCTCTTGTTTCTTAAGACGAATGGGCCCACGACAAGGTTTCGTGGCGCTTTCGTTACACGTTACTGAGAAACACGAAGAACCGTTGAAAACGTTCCTTCCGGCAGCAGAAAAAAGGCCCCCGATCCGGGGGCCCCTGGGAGTCGAGAGAGGCTGGAGCCGTCAGGCGACGACCTGCCGGCCGACGATGAGGCGATAGATGAACAGGAGCACAATCGCGCCGATGATCGAGCCGATCCACCCTGCCGTCTGCTCGTCGTGACCGAGAATCGACGCGAGGAAGCCGCCCACGAACGAACCGGCGATGCCGAGAAGGATCGTCACGATCCAGCCGCCCGGGTCGCGTCCCGGCATGAGGAACTTGGCGATCGCACCAACCACGAGTCCGAACAGAAGCCATCCGATGATGTTCATTTGTCTCTCCTTCAGGTCGGTTATGGAGGAGCAACTAGGGTGCCATTGCTTGGGGGTGGGGAGTGGGGAGTGGGGGGTGGGAGTCGGGGGTCGGGGGTCGGGAGTCGGGAGTCGGGAGTCGGAGCTCAGGTTAGCAGGTCGCTCTTCGCTGCTGACTTCACAGGTTCTCTCAACGCAGTCTTCGACAACCGACACCGACAACCGACAACCCCGTGCTCCGACCCCCGACCCCCGACCCCCGACTCCCGACCCCCGACCCCCGACCCCCGACTCCCGATACCTCCACACCCCACACCCCACCCCCCACCCCCCGACATACAATGCGCCCCGCATTCACCGAACAGGAGACAACATGGCTGGAAATTTGATCGATTACCGGGTGGAAAAAGGGGTGGCAATCCTCGAGCTGAACGATCCCCCGGCGAACACCTATACCTACGAAATGAACAAGGAGCTCGATACGTGCATCCTCAATGCGCGCATGGACGACGATGTCTACGTCATCGTGCTCCGCGGTTCGGGGGACAAGTTCTTCTCTGCCGGCGCGAACATCAAGATGCTCTCGGAGGTCACGCCGCAGTTCAAGTACTACTTCTGTCTCCATGCCAACGAGACGTTGAACCGGCTCGAGCAGACGCCGAAGCTGGTCATCGCCGCGTTGAACGGACACACCGTCGGCGGCGGACTGGAGATCGCCATGGCCGCCGACATCCGCATCGCCCTGCAGGGCGCCGGGAAGGTTGGTCTGCCGGAAGTGACGCTCGGCGTTCTCCCTGGCACCGGCGGCACGCAGCGCCTGTCGCGCCTTGTCGGAAAGACGAAGTCGATCGAGCTGATGATTGAGGGCGGTCTCTTCGACTTCGAGGAAGCGCTGCGGCTCGGCGTCATCAACTACCTCTGGCCGGCCGAGCAGGATGGCCAGAAGTGGTGGGACCGCGTCATGGAGTACGCGCGGAGCTTCTGCCCGCCGAACAAGGCATCGCGCGCGGTTGGCCGGATCAAGCGCTCCGTGCAGAGCGGGTGGGAGATTCCCTTCGAGTCCGCCCTGGCAATCGAGCGCGAACTGCAGCAGCAGCTTTTCCAGAGCGACGACGCGAAGGAAGGGCTCAGCGCCTACAACCAGAAGCGGAAGCCGCAGTTTGCCGGGAAGTAGTGTAGGATCTCCTCGGGTCGCACAGAAGTGATACCGGACGGCGCAGCCTCGAGGCTGCGCCGTTTTCGTTTTGGAGGGGATGATGAAGGTTTTGCAGATCGCCGTTGCGTTGCTTCTCTTTTCCGGGCTTGCCTCGGCTGCCCCGTGTACTCTGGGCGTTACCGTTCAGCCCGATTCCCCTGTTGCCGGCCAGCCGATCGCGATCTTGTATTCAGCGCCATATCTCGGCTTCATCCAGACGCCCAGCGTCGCCATCGCGGGGAATCAGATCATCATTGATCAGCCGACCGTGCATGCCGATCCGGCCTCTCCCGGCGACATTCCGTGCGGGCAAGAGCTCGTTCAGGTCGAGACTCTTCCGCCCGGCTACTACACCGTGACGGTTCGTCTGAGCACCTCCTCGCCAATGTCGGGATCGTTCGTCGTTACATCGCCCGAAGCGGCGCTCTGCAGCGATGCAGGAACGTTCGCGACAGATCCGGCCACGCCTGCCGCTGGAAGGCCGGTGGTGCTGTCGTTTACCCGCATGACCGCGATGACTTTTCTCGCGCCGTCCGTTTCGGTCACAGGCAATCAGATTACTGTTTATGACCACGTCAGTCCCCAACAGCCGCCCGCTCAATATCCGCTGCCGCTTTGCCTGACGACTTCTGTGGCGATTGCCTCACTTCCGGCAGGCGAATATGTCGTTCACTGGATCGTGGTCGACTTCAACCGGATGACAAACGCCGGCTCGTACACCTTCGCCGTCGTCGCTCCGCAGGCTCGCAGGCGCGCCGCTCGGTGATATCTTTTCCATCATGCGCTACCGAAACCTTCACGGCACTAATCTCGAGCTCTCGGAGCTCGGCTTTGGCACCTGGACTCTCACCACGGGCTGGTGGGGCAACTACACGGACGACGAAGGGCGGCGGCTGATCGCCGTCGCTCTCGATGCCGGCATCAACTACATCGACACCGCCGACGCCTACGGAAACGGCCGCGGCGAGACGATGCTCAAGCCTCTCCTGGCCGAGCATCCCGAGGTCATCGTCGGCACCAAGTTCGGGTACGACTTTTACAACAACCCTGAACGTCCCCGCGGCCAGCGTGAGCTGCCGCAGGACATGTCTCCGAAGTTCATCCGTTTCGCCATCGAGCAGTCCCTCCAGCGTCTCGGCGTCGACCACGTGGCCATCTACCAGCCTCACAACCCGCGCGTAGTCACGCTGATGGAAGACGAGCATTGGGAGACGCTGGAGTCGCTGAAGAGTGAAGGGAAGATTCTCTCCTACGGCCCCTCGCTCGGCCCGGCCATCGGCTGGCGTGACGAGGGGACCTACGCCAACGCCGTGCGCCATGCTCCGGTCACGCAGATGATCTACAACGTCCTCGAGCAGGACCCGGGCCGGGAGTTCATCCTCGCGGCCGAGAAGGGGCCGTCGTACGGTGGTGTGGGCGAGGCGATGAGAGGCGAGACGGGGAAGAAGGTCTGCACGCCGTCCTCGGCCTTCGATCCGTCGTTCCGTGCCTGGAAAGCGAATCCCGATCCGCAGTTCCTGATCCGCGTGACGCACTCCTCGGGTATGCTCGAAGGGAAGTACACGCTCGACACGAAGTTCGATGAGACCGATCACCGCTCTCACCGGCCGCGCTCCTGGATGGTCGAAGGCCTGCAGAAAGTCGATCGTCTGGAATCCCTTCGGAAAGAGCGCGGCGTGACGCTCGGGCAGTTCGCGCTGCTCTGGCTCTACGCGCACAAGTCCGTCCTCTCCGCGCTTCCGAACATCTACGATGAAGAGCAGATCCGCGAGTTCGCCGCCGCCTCCGAGCACCCGCCGCTCACCGACCGGGAGATGGAACAGATCCAGGAGATGTACGACCGCAACTTCGACATCACGCCGTATGTGGAGGAAGTTGCGTTGTCGTCATGACGGGGGTCGGGCGTCGGGGGTCGGGTGTCGGAGAATGTCGCATATCCGAGCCCCGTCACTGAGCTTCTCCATTTGTTAGCGTTCCCACGGGAGTAGGGGGTCGGGAGTCGCGAGTCGGAGATGTCGAGGTCACTTCTCCGACCCCCGACTCCCGACTCCCGACCCCCGACCCCTGTTAGCATCCACTCCATGTCAGACATCCAGAACAAGCTCTTCATCAACGGCGAATTCGTCGATGCCCATTCGGGCGAGACGTTTGCCACCACCAACCCTGCCACCGAGGAGAAGATCACCGACGTCGCTTCGGCCGGGCCTGACGACGTCGACGACGCCGTGCGCGCCGCGCGCGCGCAGATGGAGGCGGGGAGCGACTGGCAGAAGATGAAGCCGCGCGACCGCGCCAAGATCCTGTGGCGCATCGCGGACATGCTGGGCGCACGCGCCGCCGAGATCGGCCGCATCGAGACCATCGACAACGGCAAGCCGATCTTCGAGTCCCAATTCGTGGATACGCCCGCGGCGGCGGAGTGCCTCTATTACTTCGCCGGCTGGAGCGGCAAGGTCACCGGCGAGACCATTCCCATCGCCGACAACGCCTTCACCTACACGCTGCGTGAGCCGGTTGGCGTCGTCGGCGCCATCACTCCATGGAACTTCCCGCTGATGCTGGCGGTCTGGAAGATCGCTCCCGCGCTGGCCTGCGGCAACACGGTCGTCATCAAGCCCGCGTCCAACACGTCGCTCTCGCTGCTGAAGTTCGCGGAGTACGCCAAAGAGTGCGGCCTGCCGGCCGGCGTGCTCAACGTCATCCCGGGCCGCGGCTCGGTCGTCGGCAACGCCCTCGTCGATCATCCCGGTGTCGATGCCATCGCCTTCACCGGATCCGCCGAGGTGGGCAGGGGACTGATGGCCCGCGCGGCGAAGACGTTGAAGAAAGTGTCGCTGGAGCTCGGCGGCAAGTCGCCGAACATCGTCTTCGCCGACGCCGATCTCGAAGCAGCAGCTCGCGGCGCGCTGAACGCGATCTTCTATGGCAAGGGTGAAGTCTGCGCCGCCGGCTCGCGTCTCCTCGTCGAGGAATCGGCGCACGACGAGCTGATGGCCAAGGTCACCGAGCGCGCCAACAAGATGGTGGCCGCCGATCCGCTCCACCCCAAGACGCGCCTCGGCGCGATCGTCTCCAAGGAACAGATGGAGACCGTCCTGTCCTACATCGAAGCGGGCAAGAGCGATGGCGCCAGACTCGTCGCCGGCGGCGAGCGCACCGACATCGGCACCGGCAAGGGTTACTTCGTCAAACCGACCATCTTCGACGACGTCGAAATCGATCACCGCATCGCCCGCGAAGAGATCTTCGGCCCGGTCCTGGCCACGATCCGCTTCAAAGACGCGGACGACGCCATCGCCAAAGGCAACGCCACCGTCTATGGCCTTGCCGCCGCCGTCTGGACGCGCGATATCTCCAAAGCCCACCGCATCGCCCGGGCCATCAAAGCCGGCACTGTCTGGATCAACAGCTACAACCTCTACGACCCCGCGTTGCCCTTCGGCGGCTTCAAAGAGTCCGGCTTCGGACGGGATCAGGGGAGGGATGCGCTGGAGAAGTACACGCAGACGAAGAGCGTTTGGGTGAATTTGTAGTTGCGCCGTTTGTCGATGAAAGCCCAGCTTTTGTGGCTCATGACCTTGCTTACAGGTTGTGCAGTCGTCGATGGACGCTTCCGTCCTTTGGGGGCACCCAGTTTTATCGACGTGGCAGGCTGCAAACCTGACGGCACGGCACCTCTGGTTGTTACGATCAGTGCAAGAGAGGTCGGGACGCACGCCGTCCTTCCCGGGGTTCGTTTCCGATTCGAGGGACCCGTAATGCGGGAAGTTCTTACGGATACGGCACCTGGGTCTGTCAGGGGCCTACCGCTGGGTGTCTATCGCGTCACCGTGAGCCTTGACGGGTTTCTGCCCGCCCGGCAGATTGCGCATCTGTCGGGTGGGAAGTGCGTGCTCCGGGCTGATCTCGAGGCTGCTCGACGGCCTGTCTCCGACTTTTAGTCTCTGGTGTGCCAACGTACGGGTGGGTGGATTAACTCACCGTCCGAAGACGCTAACTTACCGTCTGAGCACGGTAACTTACCGTCCCGAACACGGTAGCTTACCGTCCGCCAAGCCCTCGCCCCGCCTGCAGCCAGCTCGCGTTCGCCGCAGATCGGGCTGCCGGTCTGCCCCCTCACCACCTGCTGTACAATCCGCAACTCTTTGAAGAGGAGAGCTATGCGAAAGAACGCAATCATTTTTATCTCGCTCGCGGTGTTGTCACTCGGGCTTCTCGGTTGTCCGCCGAAGGAAAGCACGACCAACACCAGCACGAGCACGGCCGGAGGGGACATCCTCGTCGGCGAGTACGGATCGATGACCGGGCCGCAGGCCACCTTCGGCCAGTCGACCCACAACGGGATCATGATGGCGGCCGACGAAGTGAACGCCGCCGGCGGTATCAACGGCCGCAAGATCAAAGTCATGAGCGAGGACGATCAGTCCAAGCAGGAAGAGGCCGCCAACGCCGTCACCAAGCTGATCTCGCAGAACAACGTCGTGGCCATCCTCGGTGAGGTGGCTTCGTCCGCCTCGATCGCGGCCGCTCCGATCTGCCAGTCGAACAAGGTGCCGATGATCACGCCGTCGTCGACCAACGACGAGGTCACCCGCAAGGGCGACTACATCTTCCGCATCTGCTTCACCGACAGCTACCAGGGCGAGTACCAGGCCGTCTTCGCCGACCAGTGGTGTACCGCGAACAACAAGCCCAAGAGCGTGGCCATGCTCACCGACATCAAGAGCGACTATTCGCAGGGCCTGGCCAAGGTCTTCACGGCGAAGTTCACGTCCCTCGGCGGCAAGATCGTCGGGACGCAGAGCTACGCCAACGGCGACAGCGACTTCAAGTCGCAGCTCACCACCATCAAGGCCACCAACCCCTCTCTGCTGTTCGTGCCCGGCTACTACACTGACATCGGCCAGATCGCCATCCAGGCCCGTGACCTCGGCATCACCGTTCCGCTTCTCGGCGGCGACGGCTGGGAATCGCCGAAGCTCATCGAGATCGGCGGCAAGTCTCTCGAGGGCTCCTTCTACACGAACCATTACTTCTACGGCGACCCATCCCCGGTCGTCAGCAACTTCGTGCAGAAGTACAAAGACCGCTACGGCCAGACCCCGGACGCCCTGGCCGCTCTCGGCTACGACGCCATGAAGACGCTGGCCGACGCCATGAAGCGCGCCGCCAAGATCGACGGACCGTCGCTGCGCGACGCCATCGGCAAGACGAAAGACCTCGTCGGCGTCACGGGAACGATCACCATCGGACCCGACCGTAACGCCATTGGCAAGAAGCTCGTCATCGAGGAGATCAAGAACGGCCAGCTCACGCTCAAGGCGACGATCGATCCCGCCAAGGGCGGCGGCGTGGAGATGAACAACGCTCCGGCGACGACGACCGGCGCGAAGTAGCGGTTGACGGGGGTCGGGAGTCGGGGGTCGGGGTTTCCGGCTGCCCTCGGGAGTCTGGAGTCTCTGTGTAACGTCGAGAGCCTTCTCCCCACCGCTGAAAAGCGCGGTGGGGAGAAGGACGCTCGACGAACACCGCGTCTGAGATTTCACTTGGATGTTGAGAAGACCCGACCCCCGATTCCCGGGGACACCGACACACGAATTTGTCTTTACAGGAAACGGTCCGGCGGTTAGCGTGCGCCGGACCGTTTTTTGTATCGGATACAGGAGTCCGGTCTCAGGGCCTGGGATGTTCGGCTACAGTGTCTCCGACACCCGACCCCCGACACCCGGCGAAAGACACCCGACACCCGAGAATTCAAACATGCAGGAGATCCTCCAGAATCTGCTCAACGGGATCGCCGTCGGCGCGATTTACGCGCTGATCGCCCTCGGCTACACGATGGTGTACGGCATCCTGAAGCTGATCAACTTCGCCCATGGCGACGTGTTCATGCTCGGTTCGTTCGTCGGCTTTTACGCCGGCGGCTACGCCGTGCGCCACTTGCAGACGCAGGGGGGGGCGCTCGGCTGGGGCTATGCGGGTCTGGTCATGCTGCTGGCCATGGTGGTCTGCGGCCTCTTCGGCTTCCTCAACGAGCGGATCGCCTACCGGCCGTTGCGCAACGCCCCCCGCATCGCCTCGCTGATCACCGCCATCGGCGTGTCGTTTCTGCTCGAATACGGCGGCCAGTTCGTCTTCGGGGCCGATCCGAAGTTCTTCCCGACGCTCGTGGAGAAGCACCTCATCACCTTCGGTGGCGTGACCACGACCAACTACCAGATCATCGTTCTGGTCGTGGCCGTGATCTTCATGGGCCTGCTGCAATACATCATTTACGGCACGAAGTTCGGCCGGGCCATGCGGGCCGTCTCCTTCAACTTCGAGACGGCCTCGCTGATGGGCATCCCGACTGACCGCGTCATCTCGATGACCTTCATCATCGGTTCCGTGCTGGCCGCCGTGGCCGGCATCCTCTACGGCCTCTCGTATCCGAAGATCGATCCGTTGATGGGGATCATGCCCGGCCTGAAGGCCTTCATCGCAGCGGTCCTGGGCGGGATCGGCAACGTGCCCGGCGCCGTGGTCGGAGGATTGATCATCGGCATCATCGAGTCCTTCGTCGGCGGCAGCCAGTTCTCCAGCTACCGCGACGCCATCGCCTTCATCATCCTCATCGCCATCCTCCTTTTCCGGCCGTCGGGACTGTTCGGGAAGTATCAGGCGGAGAAGGTTTGATGACGAAGGATGAAGGCGGAAGGATGAAGGATGAACGCAGAAAGGCGAAGGCAGAGATGAGAACGCTCATTGGCGCGTGCTCGTTGTCATCCTTCATCCTTCATCTTTCATCCTTCGGCGGTCCTTTGCCTGATGATTTCAAAAGGGTCGCCGCGTGAAACCGTCCTCCCTCCCCTGGTGGCTCCGCGACCTCCTCGGGCTCGCGCTCTTCGTCGCGATCCTGGTCGGACTGTCCTATGGCCTGGAGGCGATCCCCATCGCCGGCATCGCCTACTACAACCGGATCCTGGTCCTCATGGGGATCAACATCATCATGGCGGTGTCGCTGAACATCATCAACGGACACGCCGGGCAGTTCTCGCTGGGCCACGCGGGGTTCATGGCCGTCGGCGCGTATTTTTCCGCCTATCTGACCTTCTACCACTTCGCTCCGCAGCTCGACAAAATACCGCCCGGCCCGCAGCACTTTCTGATGCAGAACGTCTTCCTGGTCATTTCCGTCCTTTGCGGTGGGTTGCTGGCCGCGCTGGCCGGATACATGGTCGGGCTTCCGTCGCTGCGGCTGCGCGGCGACTATCTGGCCATCGTCACGCTCGGCTTCGGCGAGATCATCCGCGTCTTCATCCTCAACATCGACAAGATCGGTGCCGCGCGCGGCTTCAGCGGCATCCCGCAGTGGAGCAACTTCTTCTGGGTCTTCCTCTTCTGTGGACTGACGATCATGCTCTCGTGGCGGCTCGTGCGATCGTCGGTGGGTCGGGCATTTCTGTCTGTGCGCGAAGATCAGATCGCGGCCGAGGCCATGGGTGTGAATACGACCAGCTACAAGGTCAAAGCCTTCATCATCGGCTCGTTTCTGGCTGGGGCGGCCGGCGGGTTGTACGCGCATTACATGATGTATCTCAACCCGACCATGTTCATGTTCCAGAAGTCGTTCGAGGTCGTGGCCATGGTCGTGCTCGGAGGACTGGGCTCGATCTCCGGCTCCGTCGTCGCCGCCATCATCCTCACGTTTCTCCCCGAGGGGCTGCGTGCGGCGAAAGACTACATGCCGCACTCCATGGCCGACAAAGATCCCCGGATGGTCATCTACTCGATCATGCTCATCGTCCTGATGCTCACGCGGCCTCAGGGTCTGTTCGGCCGCCGCGAGGTCTGGCAGATCTTCGGCCGCCGCAAACGGAAACCTGAAGAATTCAACGGCGACGAGACCGTCGGACGTGGTGCTGCTCCTCCGGCTCAGTGATGGATAACGGAAACATTCTTCTCGACGCGCGCGACGTAACGATCCGCTTCGGCGGCCTGACGGCGGTGTCGCATTTCAGCCTGGCCATCAAGCCTCACGAGCTGGTCGGTCTGATCGGTCCGAACGGCGCCGGAAAGACGACCGTCTTCAACATGCTGACCGGCGTCTACAAACCGACCGAGGGACAGATCTTCATCGGCGGCGTCCCGACGCACGAGCTCAAGCCCTACCAGATCACGGCCCTCGGCGTTTCCCGCACATTCCAGAATATCCGCCTCTTCAAAGAGCTGTCGGTGCTCGACAACGTGAAGATCGGCCGTCACATCCACTACAAGTATTCGAGCGCCTCCGCGGTCCTGAAAACCGGCCGTTTTGCCGAAGCCGAGGAGGTTGGGGAGCGTGATGCGGTCGAGCTGCTGAAGATCTTCGGACTCGAAAGCCGCGCCGACTACAACGCCAAGAATCTCCCGTACGGCGACCAGCGCCGCCTGGAGATCGCCCGTGCGCTGGCGGTGCGTCCCAAGCTGTTGCTGCTCGACGAGCCGGCGGCGGGCCTCAATGACCGCGAGACGCGCGATCTGATGCAGACCATTCACGACATCCGCGACCGGTTCGATATCGCTATCCTCGTCATCGAGCACAACATGGAGCTGGTGATGGGGATCTGCGAACGGATCATCGTCCTCAGTTTCGGCAAGACGATCGCGCAGGGGACGGCCGACGAGGTGCGGGCCAACCCGGTGGTGATCGAAGCCTACCTCGGCGAGCCGGCGGAGGTGGCCGGCATATGAGCGCCCTTCTCAGCGTCAGCAATCTCGAAGTGGCGTACGGGGTCATCCGTGCGCTGCGCGGGATCGATCTCGAGGTCCACAAAGGGGAGATCGTCACGCTGATCGGCGCCAACGGCGCCGGCAAGACGACCACGCTCCGGACGATCTCGGGCCTCCTTAAGCCGCGGACCGGAGCCGTCATGTATGACGGCCGGAACATCACCGGGACCAAGCCGCACATCATCACTGCGATGGGCGTCTCCCACGTCCCCGAGGGGCGCGGCATCTTCGCCAATCTCACCGTCAACGACAACCTCGAGCTCGGCGCATATCTCCGCAAAGACAAGATCAAGCAGTCGGAGTACGACCGGATCTTCACGCTCTTCCCCGTTCTGCAGGAACGGATCAAGCAGAGCGCCGGCACGCTTTCCGGCGGAGAACAGCAGATGCTGGCCATCTCCCGGGCCCTGATGTCGAAGCCGGAGGTGCTGCTCCTCGACGAGCCCTCGCTCGGCCTGGCGCCGCAGATGGTGCAGACGATCTTCCGCGTCATCAAGGAGATCAACGCCGAGGGAACGACGATCCTCCTCGTCGAGCAGAATGCCCACATGGCTCTGGTCACCGCCAACCGCGGCTACGTCATGGAGACCGGCCGGATTGTGCTGACGGACGACACGAAGGCGTTGCTGAAGAGCGATAGGATCAAGAAGGCCTACCTGGGCGGCTGACGCCCGCCGGCGAGCAGTGCCGCGTTAGCGGCAACAAGACGGTAGACAGGGGTGCGAGCGCCTTTGCGAGCACCCCTGGTAAACAGATGTCGTGGTTGGTGCCCGTCAGCGGCACTTGAGTAAATCGGGGACTCCATCCAGTGCCGCTGACGCGGCACGCTCTCGAGAGACCAAGTAGACCAGGGGTGCTCGCAAGAAGCGTTCGCACCCCTGTCTACCTTCTTGAGCCGCTATCGCGGCGTTGTAAAGTCCAATCTCCAGCCGGCGGCTGACGCCGCCGCGCATCACTCTTGCACTCTCCTCCGTCAGAAAGAGGGAGGGACGATGCACGTCTTCAGAACGGCACTCCTCGGCATACTCATAGCCGCGTCCGTTGCGGCGCAGACGAATGATCTGACTAACGCGCAACAGGCGCTTGCGGCGGCGGAGGCGGCGGGCGCGCCCGTCTACGCAAAGACTCTCTACGACGATGCGGCCTACCGCGCCCGGTTCGCTCAGGAGAACTGGAGCTCGAATAAGGAGAACCTGCGCGGTGAGGCTCAGATGCGCGCGATCGAGGCCACAGCCGCGGCCGATGCGGCGACCGCGAAGGCGCTCTGGCTCAGCACGAATGTGGCCATCCGCGGTTTGCAGGCCGATATCCAGCGGTTCGGCGGCACGTCCGATGTCAGGCTCCCGGATGAGTCGCCGAACCTGGCCATCAACCGGGGTGCGACGACCGGCGAGCGCATTGCGGCGGCCCAGTACGCGGTCGATCAGGCCAAGAGCGCCGGCGCGACCGAGAACGTCCGCGACAACGACCTGGCCATCGCCGCGCAGTACATCGACAGCGCCAAACGCGTTTCCCGCGAAAACTCGCAGAGCGCGGTTGGCGACGACCTGGCCTTTCGCGCCGAGATGATCGGCCGCCGCGCTTTCTACCTGGCCCGTCTGGCACAGTCGAATAAGGCTCTTCCGGGTATCCAGCTCGATCGAACCCGCCTGGCGCAGGCGGCCAGCGAGCGTCAGGCCGCGGCCGAGCGTGCGCAGCGCGAAGAAGCGGAGCGCCGGTCCGCCGAGCTGCAACGGCAACTCGCCGCCGAACAGGCCAACCGGCAGGCGCAAGCGGCCGAGGTGGAACGCCTGCATCAGCAGATCGATGAGAACCGCCGGACCGCGGAGGCGCGCGTCGAATCCGATCGTCAGGCACGCATCGCCGCGGAGCAGCAACTCGACGAGTCCTTCACCAGGTACGAGGCCGTGATCGCAACGTCCTCTCCGTCCGAGGTAGAGGCCATGCGCCTGAAGATCGAGGATCAGCAGCTCGCCCTGCGGTCGATTCAGGACCGCGAGCACGCCAACGCCGATGCCATGCAGTCTGAGATCGCCCGCCTGCGCAACGATCTGGCGGCCGCGCAGCAGACCGGCAACCTCGGTCCGGACGTTCTTGCGCAACGGCAGGCCGACATTCTGGCCCGCCAGCAGCAACTCGACTCATTACGGCAGTCGCTCGAGAGCGAGACGGCTGCTCGGGCGCAGCGCGACCGGCAGGAACACGAAGGGGTCGCCGCGGCGCAGGCTCGCCGCCAGCAGGCCGACGCCGAGGCAGCGGCCTTACGGCAGCAGGCCGAGGCAGCCAGGCAGCAGGCCGAGGCAGCGAAGCAGCAGGCGGAGGCAGCCAGACAGCAGGCGGCACAGTCACAGGCTGAGACGCAACAGGCCAACGCAGAGGCGCAACATGCCAATGCGAAGGCGCAACAGGCCAACGCAGAGACGCAAGAGGCCAATGCGAAGGCGCAGGAATCCCAGGCCGCCGCGGAGCAGGCCCTGGCCGCGGCGAAGCAGGCCGAGGCTACCGCGCAGCAGACGCGGAGCGAGCTCGAACAGACGCGGCATGAGCTTGCCGAACGCGACGCCGAGACGCGCCGGCTGCGCATCCAGAACGAGCTGGCCCGTATCGCCGCTACGCGCAGCGAGCAGCGTGGGCTCATCGTCACACTCAACGGCGGCATCCTTTTCGACACCGGCAAGACGTCGCTCAAACCGGGCGCGAAGTCGACGCTGACACGCATCGCCAAACAACTGCAGACGGACCCATCTCTCAAGATCGCCGTCGAAGGTCATACGGACAATGTCGGCAGCGCCGCCAAGAACCAGGTGCTGTCGGAGAAGCGCGCCAACGCCGTCCGCGACTATCTCGTTTCGGCCGGAATCCCGGCGGACCACATCTCCGCCAGCGGCAAAGGTGAGGAGGCGCCGATCGTGACGAACAAGACCGCCGCGGGAAGGCAGCAGAACCGGAGGGTGGAGCTGGTGATAACGCAGTAGCGCGGTTTCGCGGTTGCGGGGTCTCGCGGTCTCGCGGTTGCTAGGTTGGAGGGTTGCTGAGTTGCAAGGTTGCTGGATTGGTGGCCTTCGGTTTCTGCGTTCTTGGCAACTCAGCAACCTAGCAACCCAGCAACCCAGCAACTCAGCAACCTTGCCACTCAGCAACCGCGAGACCTCGCAACCCCGCCGCGACCGCGCAACCGCGACCTCACCCCGTGTAAACCGTTCCCTCTTCGACGAAGCAGAGCGGGTTGCCCCAGGGATCTTCGGCGTAGAACGACCGTTCGCCCCACGGGCGGACGACGATGCCGCCGCCAGGAGCGTCGTGGACCGACTCCCGCGAGAGACAGCCCAACGCCTTGGCGCGCTCGAAGGCCGCATCCAGGTTCTTCACCGTAAAGTAAAGCGCCTTTGCCGCCGGGTGTGGCTGGCTCACGGACGAGATGTCGAGCGCGGAGAGCGTTACCGGACCGCACTCGAAGTAGCAGCGCGAGCCTGGCTGGCGGCGCCCCTGGACATCGAGCAGCTTCGTGTAGAACGCGATCGCCGCGTCGAGATTGCCGACCTCGACGCTGAGCCGGAAGAACTGCGGCACGTCCTTCCCGGCCAACTTTTTCGCTTTCGGTTTGGCCTTGACTCTCGCCTTTACTCTCGGACTGACCTTCGCCGTGGGCTTTGCGGTGACCTTGGTCGGCTTCTTCTTCGTGGGCATGGTGTTTCTCCTTCAGGAAAGTCGATGAGTGGATATTACCGTCCCCAAGCAACCCAGCAACTCAGCAACCGCGAGACCGCGCAACCTCGCCGCTACCTCGCTACCGCACCCGCAGCCACAGACTCCCGCCCGGATTCTCCAGCGTGAGCGGCATCCGCTCGGCCAGCAGTTCACGGTGGTAACGGGCAAGCCACGTGCCGAAGAGAACGATCTCGAAGGAGTCGTTGAACTCGAGGAACGCCCGGAGGATGTAGTCCTCGTTCCAGGCGCGCCCCTCGTAGACCCACTCCTTCGGGTACTCGAACGGGTAGAAGACATCGTGGAAGTGGATGTGGACACCCGAGGCCAGGCGGGGCAGGATGTCGAAGACGATGCGGTTCACGTCGCTGCCGGTTTTCGACACGTGCGTCGAGTCGATGAAGAGGACGTCGTTCGCGGTCAGGGCGTCGAACGTCGTCAGCGGCACCTCCTGAAGGCGCGTGCGGACGACTGTTACGCGCTCGCGGTCGGCAGGACGGAGCAGCGCATCGAGCGTTGAGGTGTCGGGATCGATGAACGTGAACGATGTCTCCGGCAGCCAGCGGTCGGCGGTATCGAGCATCGCCGCGGACGAGAAGCCGGAGCCGACTTCGATGACCCGCCGCGGGCGGAGGTGGCGCAGCATCGAGTAGAGATAGATGGCGTCGGCATACGAATAGGCCCAGTTCTCGAACCAGTAGCGCCACTCCGGCGACTGTTCGCGCGGGAACGGCATCTCCGCATAGAAGCGCGCCAGTTCCCTGACGAGCGCGACCTGCTCCTCGGCACGAAGGTCGATGCCGGGCAACGACGGCGGTGCCATTCCGAACAGCTCCTCCTCGCGTGCGCGGATCTCGTCGAGCGCGGGAATCGGCGAGTAGAAATGCCCCGGCGACATCCAGGTCTTCCAGTGCGCCAGGTCAGCCCGCAACTGGTCGCGCTCCGCTTCGAGCGCGAGGATGTAACGGTGAAGATCACCAAGCCAAGGAAGCCGCCGCGCGGCGCGTTTGAGAAAGCCGGACACGGGGGGATTCTAGTTGCTTGGTTGCTGAGTTGCTTGGTTGCTGGGTTGCGCGGTCTCGAAGTCTCGGGGTCGCGCTGTACAGGCCCGGACTAATCAAATATGTAAACCAATGTAAACCATCAAGTTACATAGCAGCCTGAGACCGCGAGACCGCGAGACCGCGCGACCAAGCAACCCAGCAACCCAGCAACCAAAGCAACGTCCACGACTAACTTCTCCCCGATCCCGTCGTCCAACTCTCGAAACGGAGGAACACCATGCGACGACTTGCCCTCGTGTCTGCCCTCATTGCCCTGGCCATCCCGGTTGCCGTTCTCTCGCGCTCCAGTGGACATAGCACGTATTCCGACCACAACCTCTCGGTATCGGTTGATGACTGGCAGGACGTGCGCGACTGCAGCGCGGTTCATGTCAGCTACAACAACAGCAACGTCCCCGTCATCGAGGAGAACGTACCGGTCAGCAGTTTTCGCTCGCTGAAGGTGCGGAGCGATCGGAACGGATCCATCCACGTCGTGGGCACGACGGCATCGACCTACGGCGTCAAGGCGTGCAAGGCCTCTGCTCTCGGGAACGCCAACGACATCCACGTCAATGTCAGCGGCAACGAGGTGAGCGCGGAAGGGCTCGATAGCGGCAGCCGCTCGATCGTCTACTTCATCGTCTTCGCCCCTCGGAACGCCTCGCTCGACCTCACCGCTACCAACGGCCCGATCTCAGTCGACGGCGTCGATGGCTCAGTGACCGCGCACGCGCTCAATGGCCCGATCTCCGTCAAAGCGTCCTCGGGGATGCTCGACATCAACACGCAGAACGGTCCGATCTCCTTCGCCGGAAACAGCGGGAGCGTGAAGCTTCGCGCCACCAACGGCCCGATCTCGGTCAAGCTGAGCGGCGTGGCATGGACCACCGGCGGACTCGACGCTTCGACGGAAAACGGCCCGCTCTCGCTCAAGGTTCCGTCCAACTACGGTTCCGGCGTGCTCGTCGCAACCGATGGCAGTTCCCCCGTGAGTTGCCACGGCCCCTCGTGCAGCGCCGCCAGGAAGGCCTACGCCACCAGCGATGACAGTGAGGACTTCGGCCCTCGCTGGCCAAAACGCATCGAGCTGGGTTCCGGCACGCAGATGATCTCGCTGGCGACCCACAACGGCCCGGTGTCGGTGAAGGAAGGGGAGTAGGGTCGCGGTTCCGCGGTCGCGAGGTTTCGCGGTCTCGCGGTTGGTGAATCGGTTGTCGAGCTTTGGGGTTGCAAGGTTGCTGGGTTGCCAAGTCGGTCATGCTGTCGGTTTGACTTGGCAACCCGGTTTCGCTGCGTCCCCCAGTCGATTCGCGCGCCAGACTTGGCCAAGCCGCCAAGGCAATCGAGATTGGGCAGCCGAGAAGGCCAATCTCGGTAACCGGCGACTCAAATACCCAGGAACCCAGTAACTCAGCAACCAAGTAACCTAGCAACCCAGTAACCCACCGCGAGCCCCCGCAACGGCGAGACCGCGCAACCGCGAGTTACACTTCCCCAGCCTTGCCACCGCGCGCGAAACTTCTCACCGTCCTCGGCGTGACGTTCGGCCTTGCCGTGACGGTGGGGAACATGATTGGGGCCGGGATTCTCCGGACACCCGGCGACATCGCGGCGCAACTTCCCACCTTCTGGCTGTTCATCGCCGTATGGATCGTCGGAGGCCTGTACGCGCTCCTCGGTGCGAACGCGCTGGCCGAGCTGGGCACTCTCGTGCCGGAGTCCGGCGGGCAATACGTTTTCGTCCGCCGCGCACTCGGTGACTACGCCGGCCTCCTGGTCGGCTGGAGCGACTGGATCTCCACCTGCGGCACGACCGCCGCGGTCTCCATCGTCGTGGGTGAGTACACGCTCGTCCTTTTTCCGAAGTTGCGCGGCATCGAGCCGATCGCACTCACCGTCATCGCCGTCCTCACCGTCATCCAGTGGCGCGGCGTGCGCTGGGGCGGCTGGACGCAGGACGCCACCAGCCTGCTGAAGGCACTGGCTTTCCTCTTCCTCATCGGCGCCTGTTTCTACCTCGGCGTGCGCCATCCGACGGCGGCCTCGATCGAAGCGGAGCACGAGGGATCGATCGTCATCGCCTTCATCCTGGCGTTGCAGGCCGTCATCTACACCTACGATGGTTGGACGGCCGTCATCTACTTTTCCGAGGAGGTGAAGGACCCGGGGCGGAACATCCCGCGGTCCATGTTCGGCGGCGTCTTTGCCGTCATGGCCATCTACCTTCTGGTGAACGTGGCCTTCCTGCGCGTCGTGCCGCTCGGCAGCATCGCCGGGCAGAAGATGGCGGCCGGCGTGGTGGCGCACCATCTCTTCGGCGCCTGGGGCGATCCGATCCTCCGCGTCATCATGATCGTCTCGCTGCTCAGCGCCGTGAACTCGAACGTGTTGATGGCGCCGCGGGTCCTCTTCGCCATGAGCCGCGACCGGCTCTTCTGGCGCGGCGCCGCCGAGGTAAATAAGGGGGGGACGCCCGACATCGCCCTTCTCATCAGCAGCCTTCTCGCAGCGGTCTTCGTCGTCTCCGGAAAGTTCGAGCAGGTAATCGCCATCCTGGCGTTCTTCTTCGTTGCCAATTACGCGTTGTCCTTCGCCTCGCTCTTCGCCATGCGGCGCAGCGCACCCGACGCGCCCCGTCCCTTCCGCGCCATCGGACATCCCTTCACGACCGGGCTGGCGTTTCTGGCCTCGGTTGCCTTCCTCATCGGTGCGATCGTGAGCGACACGCGCAACTCGCTCTATGCCGTCGGCCTTCTCGTCCTGACAATCCCCTTGTACCTTCTCGTCCGCCGCAAATGACCGACTACCGATTCGACTCCCGTCTCGCCTACGCGCGCACGATCCCGTCGCGGTTCTACTTCGACCAGGCAGTGCTCGACGCCGAGAACCGGAACGTATTCGCGCGGAGCTGGCAGCTCGCAGGCCGTGCCGACCAGGTACGCGAGGCCGGGCAGTTCTTTACGACGACGATTGCGGACGAGCCGCTTCTCATCGTCCGCGGCGGCGACGGCGAGCTGCGCGCGCTGTCCAATGTCTGCCGCCATCGCGCGGGGCCGGTGGCGAAAGGGGAGGGCAAACGCCCGGTTTTGCAGTGTGGCTATCACGGCTGGACCTATGGGCTCGACGGTCGCCTTCTGCAGACGCCGGAGATGAGCGGCATCGAATGTTTCGACCGCAACGATTTCTCGCTGCCCTGCTTTGGCGTGGAGATCTGGAACGAGCTGGTGTTCGTGAATCTCGACACCGCCGCGGCGCCCCTCGGCGCGTTTCTCGGCGACCTCGCCGGCCGCCTGGCCGCGCGCGACTACGCCGGCTATCGCCTGGCGGCGCGCAAGGAGTGGTCGCTCGACTGCAACTGGAAAGTCTACGTCGACAACTACCTCGAGGGGTATCACATCCCTATCGTTCATCCCGGCCTCTTCCGCGAGCTTGACTATCCGAGTTATCGCACCGAGACCCGGACCAATTACTCGATCCAGCACGCGCCGCTCAAGCGTCCCGACCGTATCCGTGTCAGCGAGCCTGCCGACAACATCGAGTACTTCTGGATCTGGCCCAACCTGATGCTGAACGTCTACCCCGACAACTTCTCGACCAACCTCATCGTTCCCCTAGGCCCAACGCGGACGCTGACGTTGTTCGAATGGTATTTCCGCGATCCCGACGCGCCCGGCGTCCGGCAGCGTATCGAGGAGACGATCGCCTTCAGTGACGAGATCCAGCTCGAGGACATCGACATCTGCGAAGCCGTCCAGCGCGGGCTCCGTTCATCGACCTACGACAACGGGCGCTACTCGCCGGCACGCGAGAACGGCGTGCACCATTTCCATGGGTTGTACGCGGCGGCGATGGGTCTTTGATGCGCTTCGCGCGTTGTCGGTTGTCGGGTGGTCGGTTATAGGTTGTCACTCGGACTACCGTCAGGAGTCGTCTGAGGTCGCGTACGAAGTGGCGCAGTCCACCGACAACCGACAACCCGACAACCGACAACGCGCTAGCGCAGCCTCACTGCCTCGTCGTATCGATCGCCGCTCCGTTGAGAGCGTTGACCGTGGCGCTCTCGATGCCGCGGAGCGAGCTTGTAAGCTGCGTATAGGTGTTCGTCAGCGACATGAGCTGTTGCAGATCGCGCGCGACGGAGAGCTCCATCGAGAGCTGGATCTGGTGGTGAAAGTCGTCGCGGAACTTCGCGTAGTCGTTCGGCGTGACCGCGTGCGCGTCCTGGAGCATTCGCTGGGCGCGGATGAGGATGACCTGCTGATCCTTCGGTAGGGCCACGTCCCGGTGTTCGGCCATCCTCGAGTAGTCGTCGATGATATGGAACGCGCGATCGATCGATGAGAGCGGCGGGCCTGACAGGGCGCGCTGGATTTCGTTGATCCTGGCCAGGGCCTCGGCCTCGCCGCGCATCTGCGCCAGCGCGGGCTCGATATCGCGCATATGTTGCCGTGCCGCCGAATTGGCATCGACCAGATCACGGGCAGGTTGGGCGGAGGCGGAGATGGCGATCAGCGTGAAGACAGCGACGGCGAGCAGGTTCTTCATGACCATTAGACGGTACGACCGTCCCAAAGGTGTTGCAACAGGTAACTGTTCAGAATGGACAGTCCAGGCACCCCGAGCCGCAGCAGGTCGGCTCGAATGCGGCTCGTATCTCGGGCCTGGGTGGATGTCCCTCCGCCGTGCGCGGCGTATCGCACGCGCTTTCCGGGCAGGATGCCGGCGCGTCGTCAGTGTGGCATTCGGCGTCGTTCAATCGTGGACGATTTCCGACCAGGGGAGCTTGCGAACCTGCAGTACCTTCTCGTCGATCTGCTGTTGCGTGGCACGGTCGCCAAGGACGCGGCGAAGGTAGTCAACCTCCGGCGACACGAGCTTGTTGTGCTTCGGCAGAAGACGGAGAGCGGCGCTCTGAAGGTTGCGTTCGGACACGGTGACGGTCTTCGAAGCTTTCGTGGCCTTGTCGCTCATATACAGATGGCAACGACGATCGCTGCCGAAGTAATCCTGCCACAGGTCCTACCGTTTTCGGCCCATTCCCGCGGTACGCACCGGGAGGGTGCTACGGAACGCCAGCGACTGCTGTACGGCCGCCGGGCGCTCGGAGCCGCAACGGCAGAGCGCGCAGTGAACACCGTCCACATGCGCCGCGCGCGAATGACCGCAGACCTCGCAAATCCGCTTCTCCATGGCCATCGTTCAGATCAAGGTTCGTGCCCGACAGGAGAAATTGTCGCAGCGGTGGTGAAGGATGTGACGAAACTCTGCAATAGGTGGAGTCAGGTTCATCTGTCATTCCGAGCCGGCGGCACCCCGGAGGGGTAAAGCGCGGCGAGGAATCCCCGGCCAGGTGCGCAATCGTCGGCTAACGGCCGGGGGGATTCCTCGCCGTGCTTGCTCCTCCGGGGCGCCGCCGGGCTCGGAATGACAGGAGGTCATTCGGGCGCTTACCATTCCTCTGCGAGGTTCTTCCACTCCGGGTTCAGCGTCGCGATCAGTGCATCCTTCTTCGAACGGGACCACCCTTTGATCTGTGTCTCTCGATCAATTGCCTGCCGGATGTCCTGGTACCACTCGAAGTAGACAAGACGATCGCAGTTATAGCGTTTCGTGAAGCTCTTGCCGTTCGAGTTTCGGTGCTGCCAGAGACGCTTCTGGAGGTCATTTGTGACCCCCGTATAAAGTACATTCTTCCCTTTATTGGTCATCATGTAGACGTAGAAGTTGTACGCTATCCGCACGCTTGGTAATGTCCCTCGGGATGATGCACGGCGCAAGTGGCCGGGGATTCCTCGCCGTGCTTGCCCCTCCGGGGCGCCGCCGGGCTCGGAATGACAGAGATCATTTTCTCCACGGAGTAGAGCTGCTATGTCGCAGAACGAGCTCTTCGATGCCATCCGCAACAATGACGCGGCCGCGGTCGCCGCGCTGCTCGATGCCGATCCATCGCTTCTCGCCGCGCGGCAGAACAACGTGACGCCCATCCTCTTTGCCGCGTACCACGGCCATGCGGAGCTGGCCCGGCTCTTCCTCGGCCGAGG
>Ga0210394_10001554_pt1 | contig 36172 bp, 24 predicted proteins | sample IncBWC12MmetaG_FD_160121 | JGI IMG/M metagenome (GOLD analysis project Ga0210394, IMG submission 160121) | Forest soil microbial communities from Barre Woods Harvard Forest LTER site, Petersham, Massachusetts, United States - Inc-BW-C-12-M | ecosystem: Environmental > Terrestrial > Soil >... | reverse complement strand
GATTTTCATTACGGAGCTTTCCTCTCAATTCTAGCGTTCGGGCCACACGAAACTGTCGTACTTAACCAGTCGGTTAAATCCATCTGGTTTTCGGGCAAACAAATCAAAGTAAGCCAGAGCTCAACGCATGGGTGCTTAACGGCCGGTAAGTAAACTTTGCCCGAGCAGCGAGCCGTCTGAATCTAACGTATTCAAAACAGAGGACTGGGGCTCGAGCGCACTCAATCTCGAGCCCCGGCCCGCTTTGGGGTGTTAAAACTTAAAGCGCAGCATAAATTGCAGCTGCCGGGGCAAGCCGGTGCCGGTGTTCGGCGATGCCACGTTGTCGTTGTTATTGTTGTAATTCACGGTAGACGTGATGACTCCGAAATTGGGCCTGGGGGTTAAGAGACCGGTCCCTGAATCATAGTTAAGTGTCAATTGGTTTGGATCGCCAAGCTGAGTGTGATTGAAAATGTTGAACGCTTGCACACCAAACTCGACAGAAAGACGTTCGTTTATCTTTGTGTTTTTCATCAGCGCCAGATCCATTTGCCAGGTGGGCAATGCGCGGATGATGCCATTTCCCTCGTCCCCGTATCGAGTGAAGAAGCCCTCAGCGTTCGTAGGGGGAGCCTTAAAGGCCGCAGGGTTGATCAGGGGCACTCCATTGTGACCGCCGCCAGGCAGGGTTAGTGGCACACCCGGCACGATGTCGGGCCGTTGCGTCGTCTGGTCGTTGCCATCGGGGAGCAGATAGGTGTCGGCGAACGGGCCGTTAGGAAGGTTATAGAAGGGGTTGGCGGGATTACTTACGGCCCCGCTCAAGTCCATAAAGACGGTCAGCGGATGGCCGGTATGCCAGATGCCGACGCTGCTGAGACTCCAGCCTCCGACAAGCCTGCCGACCACGCCGCCAGAATTGTTAAGGTAAGTCTTGCCCGGACCGAAGGGGAGGTCGTACACCGCGTTGGCCGTGAAGTTGTGGCGAATGTCGAAGATGCTTGGGCCTTTGTCACAGGACAGGCAGTTGACGTTCTCCGGTCCATTGGATTCGCCGCCGCCGACGGAACCATCATTTATCGAGTGTGAATACGTGTAGCGAGACTGGAAAATGAAACCATTGCTGAAAGTTCGCTCAAGCGAAATTCCAAGAGCGTTATAGGTACTGGATCCGATGTCTCTCTTGATGTCGACCGAACCGTAGGGATCCGTAGTGACCGGAGTCCCCGGGAAGTATTGATCCAGAGGCCGGACGCAGTCCGTGACTTGGGTCGGGTCCGTGCTATTGGGGATTACAGGCGAGTCGCACAGATTGACGCCACCGCGCGAGAAGAGGCGAACCCCATGGCTGCCCAGGTAAGAAGCGGAAAGCTGAAAGCGGCCAGGGAGCTGGTCTTCGATCGTTAATCCCCATTCCTCGGCATAAAGGTCACGCCGGTCCTCCCGCTGGAGGGCGCGAGGATGGTTGGCCTGTTTCTGGGTGCCGAGGCCGGTTAGATCGGGGATTTCCTGGGTCAAGGCTGGTGTAACCGTAAGTCCTTGCACGGTTGCGCGGAAGGTGTCGCTTTCCAGTCCTGCGTTCAGATCGTCATTCTGCGCAGCGCCGTGATAGATGCCAAAGCCGGCGCGAACAACGGTCTTCCCGTGAAGGGCCGAGGGAGCCCAAGCCAGGCTCACGCGAGGATCGAAGTTCTTGTAATTCGGATTATATAAGGCCGGGTTTGTCGGGCAGGGCGGGGTGTTTATCGGAACGATAAAGGGAGTATTAAAAGAACCGCTCCCAAGGCAAGCGCCGTGAAATTCATTCAAATCGAAAACTGTAGTTCGGTTGGTAGCTTCTGTAGCCACGCCATAGTATTCCCAGCGCAAGCCTGCGGTGACCGTGAAAGTTGGAGTGACCTTCCATTCATCCTGAAAGTAAGGCATGTAGAAGCCGCGTCGAAGACGGTGGCAGCACCAGGGCGCGATGAAATTGAGGTTCGAAACCGTGCCGGCAATCAGGCTTAGATTGTCCGCGAAGTTGAGCGTGTTATTCGCCGTTTGACCCTGATTGAGGCGAACGCGGCGGACTTCCATACCCATCTTGAAAGCATGGCGATTGTGAGTCCAAGTCAGGTTGTTGACGACCCCGTAGGTAGTGCCGACTTCAATGTCCGCTGATTCGTTCGGAATGCCGGTGAAATTGTTCGAATTCACAGCATAGGTAAGCGTACTCGCCTCAGGATTGTGAAAAGGAGAACGGTTAATGTAAACCTTGACCTCGTGGAAAATGTTAGGGGTGAAGATATGTTGCAAGGAAAGGAGATAGTTGGCGGGATGGTTTATGGTCTGCGCCTTGTCTAAACCGACGGTGACCCCAATCTGTGCATCGACAAGACTGATATCGCGCTGGGCACGGCCGTAAAGAGTGGTCTTGTCGCTGAATTTGTGGTCGACGCGCACCAGCCAAGTGTCTTCGTGAACCGTTGTCTGTATAGGGTGGGTGAACGCCTCTATGTCCGTGGGTAAGTCGTTGGCGTCGAGACTCTCGTTCCCGAGTTCAGCCGGCGTCAAGGCCCTAAAGTCGTTATCTGGATAGACCACTAACGGAGCGCATCCGGCTATGGTGCCAGTTGAGGAGCGCCAGGGAAAACCCTGAAGAACTGCGCACATGTTTGGCGAGGGTCCAAAATGTACCGGGGGAGTTTGTGTGACATCGTTCCTGCCGTTAATAAGAACGTCTTCCACAAAGCTCTTGCTCGGTACAAAGATCGTTCCCAACGACGTGGACTCCTGCAATTGCCGGAGTCCCTCGTAGCTAAGGAAGAAGAAGGTTTTGTCTTTCTTAACCGGCCCGCCGACCGTCATTCCGTACTGGCCCATTCGAAAAGGCAGGATCTCCGGTATGATCGGGTTGCCGGTAGCGTCTGGCGCAAAATCATCAAAATTTCGAGCATCGAACACGGAATTTCTCAAGTAGCCAAAGGCTGTTCCGTGGAAATCGTTGGTCCCGGATTTGGTGACAACATTGATCTGTCCGCCAGCCTGGGTCCCGTATTCCACGTCATACAGTGCGCTGTTGACGCGATACTCTTCCACCGCGTCCTCTGATATCTGCAAGCGGGTCTGGGATTTCTGCGCCTGCTCCTGAATGCCGCCTGCATCCACTCCATCGAAATTGAAATTGTTATCATCGCGAGCGCGGCCCGCAAAACGGATGGTGCGTTGATCGCCGCCGCCGTCGTCCTGGGCAAAGGGTGCTAGCAGGGTCAGGCTGGACCAATCGCGGCCATTCACCGGCAGATTCGCGATCTGTTCGGTATTAATTACGGTGGCGGCCGCAGCCGAGGTTCGTTCCGCCGGACCGGCCTCCGCCGTGATTAGAACTTTATCTTCGATCACACCGACGGTGAGGGAGACATCGAGCGTATGAGTTTCGCCCACTTGCAGAATCACTTGTTCGATCACGTTGGTTTTGAAACTGGGATTCGAGACGGTGACGGTGAAGTGCCCGACAGGGAGCCCAGGAAAACGATAATAACCGCTGGAGTTTGTCTTTCGCTGCTGGCTGATTCCGGTGTCGACGGCCGTGACTTTGACATCCGCTCCGCTAATGGTCCCACCACTCGGATCTGTTACCGTACCTTCCAGAGTGGCCCGCTCGGTCTGTGCAAAAGCAGATGCGGCAGTGGCCAATAGCGCGAATGCAGCAAAAATAGAAAGAAAAGCGAAAAGTCGGCAAACCTTCGATCTCATGAATCCCCCCAATTTTTGTTTCCCGCAAGAACCCCGAACCGTGACCACTCCCGTCACGTCACTTTTGACACTTGAACTCATTAAAAATTTCCTCGATTTAACCGGGAATATGGAAACCCTCCATGACGCGACTTGAAACGTTGGTTGAAATGAGGCTGAAGTTCTTTCAGATAAGTCCGAGGGGATGGGTAAGTCTTTCAAATGCCGAGAGTTCTAAACTGCGCCAGCGGGGAGTTTGATTTGAAATACAGAACCGGCGCCGAGCGTGCTCTTCGCCGCGATCGTGCCGCCATGCATTTCCGTGATCCAACGGGCAATCGCAAGCCCCAGTCCTGCACCGCCAGTGTTCCTGGAACGAACGCGGTCGACGCGGTAAAACCTGTCAAAAATATTCTTTAGTTCCGATTCGGGGATGCCTTCGCCCGAATCTCGAACCGTAATCTGTGCGTGAGTCTCCGACTGAGACAAAGCAATTTCGCATCGGCCGCCGCTCGGGCTGTATTTCACCGCGTTATCTAGAAGGATGAGTAGCAACCGGTCGATCGCAATGGCGTCCGCTTTGACCCAAACAGGTTCTATTGGAGTTGTCGCGGTGACATCCAACGCTTTCTCCAGGCCAAGCAAGGCGGCGCGTTCCCGCGCTTTTTGCACATGCTCGGAGAGGTCGAGAGGGTGCATCTCCATACCGGCGGCACCCGCGTCGGCTCGGGCAAGTGTGAGCAGGTTTTCAAGCAATTCCGTGGTGTCCACGGAAGTTTCGAGAATGGTGCTCAAGGCCCGGCGATACTCTTCCTGGGCTCGCGGCTTCCGCAGAGTAATTTCAGCGGTGGCGCGGATCACAGCCACTGGCGTCCGCAAATCGTGCGAGGCGTCCGCGGTGAATTGCGTGATACTCTTGAAGGAAGCTTCGATACGCACGAGCATCGCGTTGAGAGTTTCCGTCAGTCGTCTGAGTTCGTCGCGAGGCTTAGGCACCTCCAACCGGCTGGACAGGTTCTGTGCGCCGATCAGGCCAGCCGTTTCAATGATGCGGTTGACAGGTGCGAGAGACCGTCCGCTTAGCCAATAGCCTAGAAGCGAGGCCAGCATGACGAGCAGCGGAAGAATCTCCATTTCAATCAGCCGAAAGTGATCGAGTGCCTGATCAAACGGCTCCGTCGGCACAGCGGCATGAATATCGTAAATTTTGCCGTCCACCGCGACCCGCTGGAGTGCAATCCGGTACTGCGAGAAGTCGAGATTCGTTGTGACGAACGAGACATCTCTACCCCGGAATTGCGGCAGGGGAGGGTTAATCCGCAGAAACTGCGGTGACTGAAAGTTCCAATTGCCATTCGGGCCGGCGACTTCGAAAAGCGCCCCATTGGCCCAAAGCAACGCAAGCTGGGCGAGTTCTTCTCGGACCTTGGCTTCTCCTTGCCAGGAAGTGCGGTCCAGAACACGTCTAACTGTCTCCAGGTTTGACCTTGAGGCGTTGTCGACGGTCGCCTCAATACTGCGACGGAAGCCGAGGTCGCTCACCCAGAAAAAACCAACAAACGTCAACGTCAGAACGGCAAAGTACAGACCGGTGAGGCGCGCTCGAATCGGCACATTTATCAAATCGAATGGCCTCCGACCGAGTACCCGAAACCGCGGTGAGTCTGAATCAATTTCTTAGTAGCGCCGTCGTCCAACTTCTTTCTTAGAAGCCGAACGAAGGCTTCTACCGTATTTTCCGCGACATCAGGGCGATTGCTCCATACGGCGTCCAATATCGCGCATCGCGACAACACGCGGCCCGGATTCTTTACCAGGAGTTCGAGTAACCGGAATTCCGTAACGGACAGATAAATCTCGTGCCCGGCGCGGAAGGCCCGAAGAGAATTTACGTCGAGAACCAGATCCTCGAATTCCAGAACGTTTTTTGGCCTGGTGGCCGAACGTCGTTCCAGCGCGCGGATCCGCGCAAGCAGTTCAACAAACGAAAATGGTTTCGTGAGGTAGTCATCCGCTCCGGCATCCAGCCCGGTAACGATGTCCGGCAGCGCATCGCGAGCTGTAAGCATCAGCACCGGGACGGAATCGCCACGAAGGCGCAACTGGCGAGCCACTTCCAATCCGTTCATGCCGGGAAGCATTACATCGAGAAGAATCAAATCAAACGCGGTATCAGAGGTACGTTTAAGAGCCGCGCGACCGTCCGGGGCCCGATCCACATCGTGGCACTCGTCGCGCAACCCATGGACCAGGACTTCGGCCATGACCTCATCATCTTCCACTACCAAGATGTTCATGCGAGGGACTCGCCGCGAGTCTAGGCTTCATTCCATAAACGTCCGGTAAACTCCGTGTTACAAGAAGATTTCCGCTCCAGGCCAATTTCCTCCGCTCGAACTTTGCCCGGAGCCACCAACTGCGTCGGAGAGACCGACCCGCTGGGCGGAGATTCAGCCGGTAGCAAAATGGCCAACCCGGTGTACAATGCCGCCGGTTGGGGTCCTTGGGCCGCGGTCGCAACCGGAATGGCTGCCTGAGCCTTCCGAGCCAAAGAGGCATTAACGAAGCCAAGCTTAAGGAAGGCCTCGGCCTGCCAATACAACTCACTCCCCGGGGGTAGCATTTTGATTCCACGGCACCGGGCGAAGCAGACAGCTGCTCGACCCGGTCGTTCTTTGAATGGACACTTTAAAAAGCTTGGCAGTCAGGGATTGCGAGGATGGCTCTGCCCACGGACAAACACTTCACGGCCCGCATTATCGAGCGCAAGGATTTGTCGGAAGATTTGTGGTTGATCCGCGTCGATCCTGGCGGGGCGTTTCCTTTTAAGGCTGGACAGTACGCCACTTTGGGCGTCGAGCACGAAGGCCAGCGGATCGAGCGCGCCTACTCCATTGTTTCTTCCCCGTACGAAGAAAGCCTCGAATTTTTCATGGAGCTCGTCCCGCAGGGGGCACTCACGCCGCATCTTTACAAGCTTCAAGTCGGAGATACACTGCTCTGCCGCAAGATCTCCAAGGGTCGGTTCACGCTGGATTTGAAGAGCGGCCGCACCAATCACCTTCTACTCGCTACGGTCACCGGCATCGCTCCCTTCGTGAGTTATGTCCGGACTTTGTATAAGGATTGGAAAGCTGGAGACAGCCCCATGCCCGGCGAGCACAAATTCTTTTGCCTGCAGGGTGGAAGCCGTTCGTGGGAGTTCGGCTATCGCGAAGAGCTTGAGCGCATCGCGGCGGAAGTTCCGTGGTTTCGATATGTCGCTACGATCAGCCGTCCCTGGGAAGACGCCTCCTGGAAAGGCCAAACTGGGCGCGTTGACGACCTTGTTCGCATGTATGTCGACGAGTGGAACCTGCGACCGGAAAACACCACGGGCTATCTCTGCGGCCATCCCAGCATGTGCGAAAACGGGCAAGGAATCTTGACGCGTGCCGGCTGGCAAAAAGGTTCTACGTTCGAGGAGGTGTATTTCGTGCCTGGCAAAGAGGCTGCAGCCGGATGACGCCGCGCCGATTCCACCGGCAATTTGTTTGCAACCCTTGCCGTACGAATTCGATGTAGAATGCCGCGCGGAAGCGGAAGGGCCGACCCTGTAATCGTGGTTGAGTTTGGAGCAGGCGAACGAATTTCGGAGGAAGTTTCATGATTGTCGGAGTGCCACGAGAAAGCTTTCCTGGAGAGCGCCGTGTGGCGATGGTGCCCGCGGTCGTTCCGAGCCTCACGAAGGCAGGTCTGGAAGTCGTTATCGAAGCCGGCGCCGGAAAAGAAGCAGGCTATCTGGACGCGGACTACGCAGCCAAAGGCGCGAAGATTCTGCCTACGCGCGCCGACGTATTCGCCGCGGCCGATATCGTCACGCAAGTGCTGTGCTACGGTTCGAACGACCGAACCGGCAAGGCTGACGTTCCGCTGTATCGCCCCAATCAGGCGCTGATCGGGTTCTTGCGTCCTCTCGGGTCTCTCGAAACCATTCAAGAAATCGCCTCGAAAGGTGTGACCGCTTTTTCGATTGAACTTATGCCTCGGACCACGCGCGCGCAAAGCATGGACGCGCTTTCTTCCATGGCGACGATCAGCGGTTACAAAGCGGTGTTGATCGCCGCGGACACGCTTCCCAAGATCTTCCCCATGCTCACGACTGCGGCCGGAACGATCACGCCGGCTCGCGTTTTTATCATGGGATGCGGCGTTGCAGGGCTGCAGGCCATCGCTACGGCGCGTAGACTTGGCGCGGTCGTGTCTGCTTACGATCTCCGCCCCGCGGTTAAAGAGCAAGTCCAGAGCCTCGGCGGCCGGTTTGTCGAAATCGCAATCGAGGCTAAAGACGCGCAAGACGCCCGCGGCTACGCCACAGCGCAAGGTGAAGAGTTCTACAAAAAGCAGCGCGAACTTCTGAGCAAAGTAGTCGCGGAAAGCGATGTAGTTGTCACCGCCGCCGTGATTCCCGGCAAGAAATCCCCAATTCTCGTAACCAAGGAGATGGTTGCAGGAATGGCGCCCGGTTCCGTGATTGTGGATCTGGCGGCCGAGCGCGGAGGAAATTGCGAACTGACGCGCCCCGAGGAAAAAGTCGAGGCACACGGCGTCACGATCATCGGCTCCATTAATCTGGCCAGCACAGTTCCCTATCACGCCAGCCAAATGTACGCCAAAAACGTCGCTACCTTTCTTCTCTACATGGTGAAAGAGGGCAAGCTGCAAATTAATCCGCAGGATGAAATCGTCCGCGAAACTTTGCTGACCCAGGGTGGAGAGATTGTAAGCGCCAGGCTTCGCGAGATTTACAAACTCCCGGCGCTGGCTGCGAAATCATAAGGAGGAATGGATGCCCGCGGATTTTATTTCGAGTCTGTTTGTGTTCATCCTATCGGCATTTTTAGGGATCGAGCTCATTAAACGAGTTTCGCCGCTGCTGCACACTCCGCTGATGTCTCTGACCAACGCGCTCGACGCCATCGTCGTGGTCGCGGCCATCATCATCGCGGGACGCCACGAGACGCGCCTCTCGACCATGCTTGGACTGATCGCTGTCGCGGCTTCCTTCAGCAATATGGTCGGCGGCTTCGTGATCACCGACCGCATGCTCAGCATGTTCAAGACCGGCAAGGCGGCGAAAAAGCCATGACGCCGGCCGACACGCAACAGCTCATCGATTTCACGTATATCGCGGCGGCGATCGGCTTCATTCTCGCCATCAAGTGGCTGGGCTCGCCGGTTACGGCCAAGCGCGGGGTCATCATCGGGGAACTCGCTTCGGCCATCGCCGTCATCGCCACTTTGTGCGATCCGCAAGTCGACCAATACAAATGGATCATCATTACGCTGATCGTCGGGGCGGCCGTCGGCGTTCCTCTCGGCATGGTGAAGATGACGGCGGTTCCTCAGCGAACCGCTCTCAGCCACGCCTTCGGCGCGCTTTCCGCTGCGTTGATCGGCATCGCAGAATATTATGTCGCTGCGCCCAACGTCCCAAGATTTCAGATGGCGGAAATCGGACTCGAGGTGATTATCGGTTCGCTCACATTCACTGGCAGCTTGATCGCCGCTGGAAAGCTGCAAGAAATCCTGCCGCAGCGTCCCATCACCTATAAAGGACAGAACTACGTCAGCTTGACGGTTCTCGCTTCCGCGCTTGGACTCGTCGTGGCTCTGGTCCTTCATCCCGAGATGACATTTCTCTTCCCCATCATGATCGGTGTCGCCTTGATTTTCGGGATCATGCTCGTCACGCCCATCGGCGGCGCGGACATGCCAACGGTCATTTCCCTCTTGAACTCCTACGCTGGCTTTTCCGCCTCGCTGCTTGGTTTCGTCCTCAACAACAAAGTTCTTATCGTCGCAGGTGCGCTCGATGGCGCTTCGGGCTTCATCCTCTCCGTCATCATGTGCAAAGCGATGAACCGCTCGTTTACGAATGTGTTGTTTGGAGCGTTCGGCCAAGTGCAAGCTTCCACCGCAGGCACAAAAGAAGAGCGCGCAGTCAAGAGCGCCAGTCCGGAAGATGCCGCAGCGATTCTCGCCGCTGCGAACACCGTGGTCATCGTTCCAGGTTACGGAATGGCGGTCGCACAAGCACAACATAAAGTCCGCGAGCTCTATGACATTCTCACCAAAAAAGGCATCGACGTTCGATTCGGTATCCATCCCGTCGCAGGCCGCATGCCCGGCCACATGAACGTGCTGCTGGCCGAAGCCGACATCCCTTACGACAGGATGATGGAGATGGACGCGATCAACGGCGACCTCCCGCAAACGGATGTGGCCCTGGTTATCGGCGCGAATGACGTCACCAATCCGGCCGCCCGCTCCGACCAAAGCAGCCCCATTTTTGGGATGCCCATCATCGACGTCGACAAAGCCCGCACGGTCATGGTGATCAAACGCAGCATGGCTGCGGGCTTCGCCGGAATCGACAATCCTTTGTATTACCTCGACAACACCATGATGCTCTTCGGCGACGCCAAAAAATTCGTCGGCGACATCGTTCGCGAACTAAGCGGCGGCGGTGGCCACTGATCTTCGATGAGTGAGAAACAAAACCAGGCCGTTCGATCCAGCTTCGCCGCTTCACCTCGGCTCGATTTCCGTATTTTCCTGTGCGCCGGAATCGCTATGTGGTCCCTGGCAGCCCCGCGCGTTGCTTTGTGCAACGGCCAGGATAGTGCGAAAGCGGCCATGCAAGTTTTGCAGCGTACCGCTGCGACGTATAAGAATCTTCAAAGCTACGAATTCAAGGTGGCCATCCACTTTTCGCAGGGTTCAGCGGGGTCCGAACAACGACTCGTGGAGAGGGGTGCGAAGGGAGCAAAGTACAGAATCGACGAAGAAGACCCGCGCGGCACGTCGCGCATTTCGAACGGACAAACGGAATGGACCTTGAGCCGTGCATCCAACACGTACATGAAGGCCCCGGCTACGCCAGCGAACCTGACGCCCATCAGCGATTTCGAAAACATCGCTCAACACGTCGCAGGCGCAGACATCATGCGTGAAGAAAGATACATCGCCGATGGGAAAGCCGTTATGGTGTACGTGGTGGCGGTGGTTCGGAATCCCTGGCCTCCGGGCACGCTCCCGGGCGTACAAATGATGATGTACCGTATCGATGAAGAGACCTTCGCCGTACACGAAGTGACCACCCACACGAGGAACGGGATTAACCAAACGAAAGTCGTCGTTTATTCCGACGTGAAGTGGAATCAGTCCGCCCACGACGCGGACTTCACGTTTTCGCCCCCGCCATCGGCGCAAGTAGTATCGTCCATCTCAGCTTCCTCGGCGCAGGTTGCCTCGCTGATCGGGGCTCAGGCACCGGACTTCACCCTTGAGGATGCAAATGGGAAGTCGGTCAGCCTGCGCGATTTTCGCGGAAAGGTCGTCATCGTGGACTTTTGGGCGAGTTGGTGTGGGCCGTGCCGCGCACAGATGCCTTACCTTCAAGACTTGCACCAGAAACTCGCAGACAAAGGTCTGGTGGTTCTCGGTCTGAACATCGGCGAAGATTCAGAGGCGGTCACCGAATTTGCCAAACAAAGCGCGTACACATTCACTCTGCTGCTTGGCGGCGAGCCGGACGTCGACACAAGCTACTACGTCGGCGCCTTCCCGACGACCCTTGTTATCGACCGGCAAGGCAAGATTGTTTACCGTGATGAGGGGTTTGGTGAGCCGAACAAGCTGCGGTCTGCAGTAATGGCAGCGTTAAAGTAGGTCACAGCCACTACCTGATTGAATAAAAATGTCGGCTTCTTCAATCGAGTGAACCCTGTCGCGATTCCACAAGTAAGTTTCGGAAAGAGGAGCCATAGGCCCCAGGTGCCAGTTTTGCACCCGGGGCCCTGGCATTGTCGGGAGGCACTTCTCAGCAAACTAGACTGATCAGCTCTTGGTCACTGCCGCATCGGACGGAGCTGAATTACTTTTTGTCATTTTTGGGCGGAGTTACGTGGCCACGTCCATCCCGATCTTCGTTTCCCTTGAAGTGGTCCTTATCGACACGTTTTGTTGGCTCGGCTTTCTCGCCTCGGTTTGGAATCTGGCCCTTATAGCCATTGTGCGGGTCATAGCTGTTATCTACCTTGCCGTGAAAGTCGGTGCTACCGTGAAACCACGGACCGGCGCCAACGAAAACGTCCGCACTAAACCATTCGGGGCCGTAGTAGCCAGCTGGAGCGCAGTCGTACGGAGCAGCCTCAAAATAACCGTACGGACATTCAGGGGCTACTCCGACGCTGACGGCGACCTGAGCCTCCGCCTTGGGCACGCCTGCTGTGAAGCAGCTTGTCGCAACCGCGGCTATCAACAGAAATCTAAATCCACGCATAAGTTCACCTCGTTATCTCGGTCTCTAATTCCTCGAACTCGTAATTTTAGAACGATGCACAGTGGTGCGTCTGTTCCATACCGGGCACTTTTGAGGGGACAACAGCGAACTCTATTGGCTACTGATAGACAATCCGGATAAATGGCGTGCTGACCCAACCTAAAATACGCGCCCCATTCACGCGCAGCTTCTGCCACTTACGCGCATATCGTTCCTTAATAGAGTTAGATCGTTTTTGGTAGGAATTACTGAAGGACCGACCTGCAACGATGGCAAAATGACAGCGTTGTACGTCAAACTCCGCTAACTTCTGCCGCTACCGCTTTTATGCCGGAGTCTTCCAAACGTAAAAATTCTTTTCGTCGGCTAGGGTTTCAATATCCATCCCCGCGGAGGTGGATGCCCGATGCACGGCGGAACGTAGGTTCGCCAACCCAATGCCGTTCACATCTGCAAGCGGAATCTCAAGCGCAGAGCCGGGCTTCACAGCCTCCAGCTCTTCGAGAATTCCTTCCACGAGTTCGTGGTGTTTCCCACGGCGGCCTTTCCTCAGACTGGAAAGATCCACACGCCGGTATTTCAATGCTGGTAGCTTGTCTGCGGCTTGCTGTCGGCTGGCCATTGAAGCCTCCGCAATTACGTAGGATACGGTACCATGCCGACGATTTTAGGGCAATTATGCGTTTGCTCTATACTCCATTCTGCCGAATGCGTTAGCGATACGATAGTTCTAGGCTTTACGTACGTCAGTGACGCGCCCACTTATCTTCAACTACGCTCTGCGCAGTTCATAGCTCCGGTAAAGGAACCGAGTATTGTCACCTTTCTTTAGTGGTCTGGATATGCTCTATGCATGCGTAGAGAACTGGTATGGATCGAAATTTCGAACTTTCAAGGCTGGACATGCTCGCAATGCGCGTGGGTCTTCCGCACATCGGATGCGCCTTCGGGAAACACAATGGAGGAGATGATCCTGAACTTTGAACGGCACCGCGATCAGGATTTTAGCTCCCACTCCTGCCAAGAACAGCCCAAGTCCAAGAATCTAAAACTAAAATAATACGTCCGCCGGAAATGGCCCGCTATGGGCCTACTGGAAAGCTGGGATACTCTCAAAAGGCTGGTTGGGGCTACAATGTCCCACGAATTGTGGTGGAGGAACTATGCGTGCAAATAGCGTGGAAGTTTCCTGGGATAGCCAGAAGTCGGACTGGGTGATTCGCATGCAAAGCGGCGACGAAGTGATCCGGCGCCATTACAAAGCGCCAAAAGACGCTGATGAGAAAACGCTTCGCGCGAAGGCCGAAGAAACGGTGAATGAGGAAGGTTACGAAGCCGACCCGGCGGTCGTTAGTATTAAGCGATAGCCGATCGGAGCGCGGCCCGCGGAGCAGCACAGGCACTCCTGCCTGTGCTCGTTTTGCTTGCTGCGACACAGCGCGCAGCCAAGCGTGACAGTGCTACCCGTCCGTTGAGCTACACTCCTGACGCTCGGACGCGGTCGATTGGACATATATTTCCGGAGTGTTAAAATCTGAGGCGAGCTGCCATGCCACCTAAAACACTCTACGAAAAAATCTGGGATTCGCACGTCGTCCACGAAGAAGCCGGAAAACCCGCGCTCATCTATATTGACCGTCACCTTATCCACGAGGGTACCTCTCCGCAGGCTTTCGCAGGGCTCAGCGCGGAAGGGAGGAAGGTGCGCCGGCCCGACCTGACATTTGCCGTGATGGATCACTCGGTGCCGACGACCGCGAAAGATCGCATCCTTCCCATCGTTGATACGGACGCACGGCTACAGTTTGAAGCGCTGGAAAAGAATTGCCGCGAAACTGGCGTGCGTCTCTTCGACATGAACAGCCGCAACCAGGGCATCGTGCACATTATCGGACCGGAGCTGGGGGTGACGCAGCCGGGGCAAACGATTGTTTGCGGGGACAGTCATACTTCGACGCACGGAGCGTTTGGCACGCTGGCGTTTGGGATTGGCACGAGCGAAGTGGAGCATGTGCTAGCCACGCAGTGTTTGGTGCAATCGCGCAGCAAGACCATGCACATACTGGTCCACGGCAAGCGACCACGCGGCGTGACGGCGAAAGACATCATTCTGGCGATCATCGGAAAAATCGGGATTAGCGGCGGCACGGGACACGTTGCGGAATATGGCGGCGAAGCGATTCGCGATTTGAGCATGGACGGCCGCATGACCGTGTGCAACATGACGATTGAAGGCGGCGCGCGCGCGGGAATGATCGCGCCGGACGATACGACGTTTAAATATCTCCAAGGCCGGGCGTTCGTGCCGCGAGGAAAAGAATTCGAGGACGCCGTTGCAGGATGGAAGAAACTGAAGAGCGACGACGGCGCGAAGTTTGATATGACCGTTGAGCTGCAGGCGCAGGATCTCGCGCCGCAAGTTACGTGGGGCACGAATCCGGGAATGGTTACGAGCGTTACGGGACGCGTGCCGGAGCCGGGATCGTTCAACGACCCGAACGATCAAAAAGCCACCGAGAGCGCTCTGAAATATATGGGACTGAAAGCCGGTACGCCGATCGTGGACATTCCGGTGGATCGCGTGTTCATTGGCTCGTGCACGAATTCGCGGTTGGATGACTTGCGCGCCGCGGCGCATCTGGTTGCGGGCAAGCACGTGGCGCACAGCATCAAGCAGGCGCTGATTGTGCCCGGCTCGCGCGGCATCAAAGCCCAAGCCGAAAAAGAAGGCCTCGACAAAATTTTCCGCGAAGCAGGTTTCGAGTGGCGCGACGCAGGCTGCAGCATGTGCATTGGCATGAACGCCGACGTCTTGCCGCCACATGAGCGCTCAGCCAGCACCTCCAACCGCAACTTTGAGGGTCGCCAGGGCAAAGACAGCCGCACGCACCTGGTCAGTCCGGTAATGGCCGCAGCGGCGGCCATTGCGGGCCACTTTGTCGATGTGCGGTCGCTCGATGTGGCGAGTGTCGAGTAGCAACGACCGTGAGCAAGATCAAGAGTCCGACACAAAAGAAAAGTTTGAGCCTGAAGCGCGACCGTCGCAACGTTTTCGGCGAAAATTCCAAGTCAAGCCGGAAGAATATTGCGAAGGGAAAGCAACTTCGGCACATGGACGAGCGTCGGGCAGTCTCCCAAGTCCTAAGCCGGCTGACTGGTCAGGTCGATGACGACGTCGCCTCAGAGACGGAGCTTCAAGTCAAATTGACGATTACCGACAGCAGAAACCGCGGATTCAGAAAACATCCCGACAAGCCACTTGGAGAAGTCATTGAGCGGAAAATGGCAAAAAGGCGTCGAAAAGGAATCTTAGGAGCTGTGGCGAATGGAACCATTTAACACGCACACGGGAATGGTCATGCCACTGGACAGGGTCAATGTCGACACCGACCAGATGGTGCCGAAGCAATTCCTGAAGGCGTTGACGCGCAAGGGCTTTGGACGAATTCTTTTTTATGACTGGCGCTATTTGCCGGGTGAGAAGACAAATCCAGAGTTCGTGCTGAATTTTCCGCGTTACGAAGGCGCATCGGTTCTGCTGGCGCGCCACAATTTCGGCTGCGGTTCTAGCCGCGAGCACGCGCCCTGGGGAGTAAAGGACTACGGCTTCCGCGTGATCATCGCGCCGAGCTACGCGGACATTTTCTACAACAATTGCTTCAAGAACGGCATCCTGCCTGCTTCGCTGAGCGAGGAACAGGTCGAGGAACTCTTCCAGCGCACGGAAAAAGAAGAAGGCTACATGCTGACGGTGAATCTGCCGAATCAGACCATTGCCGACAGGCATGGCTTGATGTTCCGCTTCGATTTGGCGCCTTCGCGCAAGGAAGTTCTTCTCCAGGGGCTGGACGATATCGGCACTTCGCTGCAGCACGAGCCGGATATCACTGCCTACGAAAAAGCCCACGCGGCGACGGCCACTATGTATGAAGCCGTTGACGTAAAAAATTACACCGACGGCCGCTGACCGCGAGATCGCCGAGATCGCCGCGCAAGAAACCTTAGAGGAAACCTAAGATGGGCACGACCCTTCGAAGCTAAGGGTAAATGTGTCGTGCCCCTATGCCACGCTGTCTGCGTTGCAGGCATTTTCTCCGGTGGGCTCTGGGGACTCCGGGCTGCCGGCGGGCCTAGCAGCTCGGCAATCAGGATGCCTGCCAGCACGAACGCCGCACCGAGCAACGCCCGGCTACCTAGCCTCTCGCGCAGCAGCAGGTAGGAAGTAGCCGAAGCAAAAACTGGCTCGAGCGTGAATAGGATAGCGGCGTGGCTCGAGGTGGTGTACTGCTGCGCCCAAAGCTGGACCGAGAAGGCCACGGCGGTGGCCAGCACCGCGCAGATAGCGATCCCCAGAAGCGATTCACGCTGCCACCCGAAGCGAACCGTCTGCCAACCCGTTAGTGAGGCCACGCCGGTGGCGAGCCACGCCAGAGCGGCGCAGGCCGCAACCTGGAGCACGCTGAGCGCGGCAACCGAGTGGCGGCGAGTGTAATCCCCAACCAGAATGATATGCATGGCGTAGAAGCCCGCGGCGACAAGAGTCAGCAGGTCGCCCCGGTTGAGGTGCGAGAAGCCCTCGGCGGGAACGGTAAGAAAATAGAGACCGAAGACAGCGGCAAAGACCCCGCCATAGACCCACAGGGTCAGACGCCGACCCCAGAAGATGCCGAGAAGCAACAGAACCAAGACGACGCTGGAGCCGGTGACAAAACCGGACTTAGCCGGAGTGGTGTGCTGCAAACCGGCGGTCTGGAAGGCATAGCCCGCGAACATAAAGAAGCCGAGGGCCGCGCCAGCGAGCAGCTCTTCCCTTTTGAGGGTACGAAAGACGCGCGGGCGAAAGGCGGCCATGAGGAAAGCGGCCAGCGTGAAGCGCGCGGCGAGAAAAACGAAGACCGAAGAATAGTCGAGGGAGTTTTTGACGACGACAAAGGTCGCGCCCCAGAGCAGGCTGCAAAAGGCCAGGGACAGATCGGCGCGGAATCGTCTGGTCATGAGTAGCGCAACCTCGCTGAGGCCGGCTGGTCAGTCTAATTCTTGCGGCGAAGAGTGACAATCCTCCGGCGAGGAGACGTCGCGATCTGCCTCTAAAAAGCAAAACGGGGAAGGCCGTGATGGCCTTCCCCGCTATTGCGGCAAGTCTGTGAAGACTCGCCGGAAGAGGTTAGAAAGTGAGCCGGAGACCAAACTGCATTTGCCGAGGGGTATTGCCCTGGTTACTCACTACGCCGAAGTTGCTCACGCTTCCCGCCGAAGGACTAAGACCTGGATCGTTGAACACGACGTGGTTAAACACGTTGGTCGTCACGAACTGGAACTCGGTGCTAACCCGTTCCCAGATCTTGATGTTCTTCGTGAGTCTCATGTCCATGTTCCAATACGGCAGGCCGCGGATCACAGATCCATTGCCGCCAGTCCCTGCGTCCAAGCCCAGGATCGGATTACGAACCGTGGCGAGGAGGGCTGCCGGGTTTGCAAAGATGTTGTAGGCGGCAGGACCAGCATTGCTATGGAGAGAGGCGCCGTATGGGTGTGGTCCCGTGAAAATACACTGTTCGTTATCGAAGAAGTTGGCACCATCTCCTGAGCCGAAGGACTGGGAGTCGGTATTGGTGTTGCAATAGACCGGCGCTCCGCTGCCAGCTGCGAAGATAGGTGCAATTGTCCAACCACCGAGAAGGTGGCCGAGAACACCGTGCTGTCCCTTGTAGTACGGGTCATCGATCAGGGCATACACGTTGTAAACGAACTTCCTATCGAAGTTCTGGACGCCATACATATTCTGCAGGTTGAAGGGATCGTTGGCGGTGTATTCGCTGGAGGCCTGTACCACAGCACCAGTGCCAAGAGCCTTGCTATAGGTGAAGTTTTGCTGGAGCGTTAGGTTGTGCCACTGAGTGACTTTGAGCGAAACGAACCCGGCGTTGTAATTGCCATAGCCGAGGCTAGCGTTGTCGCCGACACCGGACGACATCTGTCCGTTGCCTCCGTTCGGCTGCCCGGGAATGGGCGTGTTCATCATGGTACGGGGGAAAACGAACCCGCCGTTATCCAGGTCGCTCCACAAGTTCCATACACTCTGCGACAGCAGGTTGCCCGTCCCCACGGCCTCCTTAAAGACGACGGCAGCCGTGCAGCTTGAAAATCCGGCGCAGTACGCAGACGAGGTACCACCCAGAGCGGATTCGAAGAACGGTTGCGGCGTAAAGGTATTCGCATAAGCGATCTTCTGGGCCGGTGTGGCCGTAGCACCCGAAGGAATCGCTGCACCGCAAGCGGCATACGATATGTTGCATCCAAGACCTATTTCGACGGCGGCATAGGCTTTCTGGAATTGCTGCCCGCCCATAGTCATCATGTACGGGACGGCGTTGAGGTTGATGGGCTGATACTCGTGGGTGATTTTCCTCCCAATGTAGCCGACTTCAAGGAGGATCTTGTTCGTCACCTGGCGCTGAATCGTCAAGTCGAACGAATCCACCACGTTAGGACGGAAGTTCGGATCCAAGGCTTCGCCTGCTCCTGAAGCAACCGCGTTGTAGCCTGGGAATACCGGCTGCGGAAGTGTCGGAGCTCCGGCTGGAATGGGAGCGTTAGGGCCATCAACCCCGGCGCGATAAGCAGTGCTGACAGTAAGGGGAACAGTAAGACCCGTCGGGGGACCGCAAGTCGGAGTGCCGGTCCCGCCCAAACCCACGGCTATGGGAGCGTAGTTCTGGGTGCACGAAACGGCCTGAATGAGGCCAGTACCGAGCAGAGGCACAAGGACGAGGTCGACGCCATTCAGACGCCCGTATACGCGGCTATAGCCGCCGCGGATAACTGTCTTGTTGCCACCGAACAATTTGCCCATGACGCCGTCAGTGTAGTTGGGGTTCCATGCAGCCGCAATGCGCGGGCTGAACGAGCCGTAGAACGGGTTATAGGGGTATTTCTGGCCGTTACCGGTGTTACCGACGAGAGCAAAACCAAGCTCCGGATTGTACACTTGACCGGCGAGAGCGGCATCCTCGCGCTGTTTTAGGTACGCAGTGGCGCTAACCTGCTGCCCTGCCTGGTCGATGAGCTCCACTTGTTTGCCGAATTTCTCAGTCGGCGGCATCTCAAGTGTCCAGCCCAACCCGTAGGTGACTGTCAAGGACGGCTTCATGTGCCAGCTATCGCTCCAGTACACGTTGTAGTAAGGAATGGTGCTCTGGTCAAAGGCGTGTGTGAGCGGAGGATTCAGCGCTAGATCTGCTCCCGAACGCGTGTAAGCAATCTGAGACTGGGTGACAATTCCCAGAACTGCGGAGCTGAGGGCGCCCCATTGGTTTGCACTCGCGCCAGCGGGAAGGGTGCTAGAGAAGTCCACTTGGCCACCCGAACCTGAACCCGAATTGTTCAAACCGAGCTGGTAGGTAGGCTGGAAATTGATGCCGCCGCCATTGTCGGAGCGCTGGTGGTAATCGTAATTGCGCTGATAGGCGCCGCCGAAGGTCATGAGGTGATTCCCCTTCAGCATCGTCCAATCGTCACGAAGGAATTTGTCCTGGCCATCCCAGAACCGCGTGCGTACGCTCTGGGTATTTACGTTGAAAGGAGCCAGCGGGTTGGCGGTCTCGCCAAAAGGCTCAAGGGCGCCGCCGAGCGCGGAGTTCTGCGTTACGCCGCCTGGATCGCTCCAAGACCAGTAATTGCGCAAGTAGCTAAAATGCAAGTCGTTGGTGGTGTTTGTGGTAACGTTGATGGTCAAGCCAGCCACGTAGTACCACGGCACCTGGGGGCGCACGGCGAGAGATGAAGGAGTGCCCAAGGTATCACCAGGAAAGAATCCGCCAATATCCACCTGGCTGGTCGTGGAACGTACCAGCTTGTAGTAACGATAACTGCTGTTGAAGTGGAATTTTGACCCGAAGTCGTGGTCGATTCTCGCCACGCCGAAATTGGACGTATAGGGAAGCGACATGTTGGCCTTAAATCCCTGTTCGTTGACGCCATCGCACAAGGGGCTGCTAGCAAATCCGCCGCAACCGCCCCCGGCCGAGCCCGTCTCGTTGGGAAGCGGCTCGTACTTGTTCCACATTGCCTGGACGGAGGGATTGATTCCGATGCCCCGGGGATCACATGGAGCGGTACCGGTCGCGCCGCAATTGGTGCCAGTGTTCATATTGTACTGAACACCGTTCATGGTGATGATGCCTTCCCGCAGAGTAGCCGTTGGGACAATCGTCTCGTAGGTAGCGGCGTCGTTCCAACGGAAGCCTTCATAGTTGGCGAAAAAATACGTCTTCCCGCCCAAGATGTCCTTTGTAATTATCGGCCCGCCGCCGGAAGCGCCAAAGCGGTTGTAGTGATAACTGGGCAGCGGGGTGCCGGTGTTGTTATTTTGCCAGGTGTTGGCGTTGAAATTGTTGTCGAAATAATATTCGTAAGCTGAACCGTGCCAGGCATTGGTGCCGCGCTTGGTGACGATCTGGACCTGCGCGCCGGCGGAACTGTTGAAGTCTGCCGTCTGGTTGGTGGTGCTCACTTTGAATTCCTCGACGCTGTCGAGAGGAGTCGGCATCACGCCCGAGGGCGCGCCAATTCCGAAGTTACTGGAGACGATACCACCCGTCGGATCGCCGCCGAAGCTTGGCGTATAAATCGCCATGCTGCCGTCCATATCATTGGTGTTCTGCCCGCCGTCGAGCAGAAACGTGCTCTGGTCTTCCACCGCACCAGCGACGCTGCCATCGGGAGAAACGCCCGGCTGGAGGGTCACGAAAGTAGAAGCATCCCGGCCAATCGACGGCAAGGACTGCAGGAGTTCGCCTCCCACGGTGTTGCCCACCGTCGCGTTCAATGTCTGCAGGTCGGCACCGTTAGTGGCCGATACTTCAACGGTCTCAGCGACGGAACCAATCTCCAAGGTAACGTTCAGAGTGAGGGAGGCGCTGACGTTCACGACTTGATCGACGAGCTTGGAGATGCGAAACCCCGTCTTGCTCACAGAGGCGGTGTATTTGCTCGGTACGACGTTGGCGAAAAAGAATCTCCCGTTTTCATTCGTTAAATCCGTTCGTGCAATGTTCGTCGCGGTATCGGTCAAAGTGACCGTCGCGCCGACAATGGCACCGCCAGATGGATCGGTAACCGTGCCGGCCACCGTACCCGTGCTTGCGGACTGTGCAAACAGAGAAGATGCTGTTACTGCAAAGAAACAAAGCAACGCAGCTAGGAGCAGAGCCACTCGCTTACTTGACATTCAACTACCTCCTGGATGGGCCTTCAAAGCCCTAAACATCTCGATCTGGTGAACCAAATCAAAAAAATCCAACTGCTTTCAGAGATTCGAACTGTTCTTGAATTGGGCAACCACCACACACAAAACCGAATGACAAAGACAACTGCAAGCCAACGACCATTGCGCGAGAAAAAGTTAAGCTGAATGCTTTCTATAAATTATCTAAAATTGATATCACTTTCGCCTGTACCCATATACGTCTCGCCATATTTAGCTACAGGGTTTCATAGACGATCGAATGCTGCCCCAGGTCCAAGTCAGCGCACCGAAAAAAGCTCCGCCATGGCGGCAACTCTAAATTGTCGCAATTCTGGTGAACTTTCCTTGGTAACAGCAACCCCACCACAGGGCGATAACGGGGTATATATTGCCCCCGAGAAATTTTGTCAACGAGAATCTGATATTGAGCCTATATAAAGTTCAGATAGACCCGATTGATCAGACGGAAATCGAGCGCGGCAAGTCCTATTAGTCCCAGTACTGGTTCTTCACAGTGGAGTTTACCGGCTGATGCTCCAAGAGTTTGAGGCCTGGCATATACAGCGGTGCCTGAATATGCCTCGTGGGTGAATGCGCCGATTTAGCTGATTTAATGGAGAGAACTTCCATCCTGCGCATAAACTGTGCGGCCGCCGACGACCGTGAGAAGAACCGTGGTCTTCGTGTACTGCGCCGGGGGAATCTTCGTCAGATCGTTCGAAAGGACAATGAAGTCAGCGTATTCGCCGACTTTCAATTCGCCCTTCTTCCCTTCTTCGAATTGCGCGTAGGCGGATCCTGAGGTGTAGGCGCGGATGCAATCATCGAGCGAAATCTTTTCTTGCGGCTCCCATCCACCCGCGGGACCGCCCTCGGGCAGTTCGCGTGTGACGCATGCGTAGAGACCACGCATCGGGTTGATGGGCTCTACGTCGTAATCGGTGCCGAAAGCGAGATGCGCTCCGCTCTTCAGCAAGGAAGCCCAGGCGTACGCACCCTTGGCGCGGTCTGGGCCGATACGAGAACCGGCCCAGCGCATATCGCTGGTTTCGTGCGACGGCTGCATCGAAGCAATCACCTTCAGTTGAGCGAAGCGCGGCAAATCTTCCGGTGCAAGGACTTGCGCGTGCTCGATGCGGTCGCGGCGGTCGCGAGGCCCGTTGGCTTTGGCGACAGCTTCGAATACATCTAGCGCCACACGGTTGGCGCGGTCACCGATGGCATGGAAATTAATCTGGAATCCGGCTTTGTCGCGCTCGATAGCCATAGTGCGAAGCTTGTCAGGATCATTAGTGAGGATCCCGCTCGTCGAGGGATCATCCGAATACGGCGCCAGCAGTGCCGCGGTGCGAGAACCGAGAGCGCCATCGGCGAACCCTTTCAGCGCACCGGTGCGAAGCCACGGGTCGCTCGTGCCGCCCTGCGCACGCAGATTGAGTAGTTCATTCGTAGGTAGCATAAAGGGGAGCCACTCCGTGATGCGGAGTGTGAGCTTCCCTTCTTCCTTTAATTGCACATAAACGAGATAGTCCGCCCAGTCAGAAAAATCCTGCGCGGACGTCACGCCGTTTTTCGCGGCATCGGCAAGAACCATCTGGATACCGCGGCGACGCTGGTCTGATTTCAAGTCAGGAATCCTGGCGGACACCAAGCTCATCGCGGAATCTTCTTCGAGCATGCCGGTGGCTGCGCCGTCGGCGTCGCGCTCGATCATGCCTCCGGGCGGATTGGGAGTGTCCTGCTTGATTTCGCCGTGCTGCAGCGCGAGCGTGTTGGCTACGGCCACGTGCCCGGAAACATGCGTCAGGAAAACGGGGTTCTTTGGCGCGACAGCATCGAGTTCCTGTTTATTAGGGAATTTCTTATCCGGCCAGAGCGTGTGATCCCAGCCGCTGCCCGTGATCCACTCCCCTTCTTTGTGCTGCAGAACGGCATCGGCGATGCGCTTCTGCAATTCTTCGATGCTGGCGACTCCGTTCAGCCGCACGGAAAGCATGTCCGCGCCCGCGCCGCCGAGGTGCACATGCGCGTCGTTGAAACCCGGCATGACGAATTTGCCTTTGAGCTGAATCGTTTCCGCGCTCGGATCATTGCCGCCACATTCGAGAAGGACGAAGTCGATTTTGCCAACACACCGAATCTTGCCATCGTGGATTGCCATGGCATCGGCCCACGGCTGCGCAGGGTCATTTGTATATATACGTCCATGAAGATAGACGATAGTGTGGGACTCGGTCTGCGCCGCTTGCCCCCTTGCGCGCAGAACGAATATTCCCGCACAAAAACTCGAAAGGAGAATAGCGCTTAAATAAACCAGGCTGGTTCTGCGAATCTTCATCTCGTTTTCTCCGGCGCCACGTCTGCCATTTCAAGCAGAGTGAGCAGGGCGCGCTTCAGTCCTTTTTCGCGGCCCGCTGGGTCATACCATTCCTGGAGCGAGTGCGCGCCACCGCCGTTGCCTCCCGCGCCAATCGAAATCGCGTCGATGCCCAGAGAAAGAGGAATATTTGCGTCGGTGGATGAACGCTCGATCCGTGATTCGTTTTCCACGATAGCATCCGCCGCGCGTAACGCCGCGAGAAGCGGCGACTCTGCCGCCAATTCGCCACCGGGGCGGCTTCCGAGCAGTTCGACCTTCCATTCCAACTTTCCTCTGGAACGATCGCGGGAAGATTCCATTTCGTCGCGAACGCCGGCAGCCATGCATTCGCGCAGCGCGGATTCGAGGCGCGCCAGTTCGCTTTCGCTTTCCGAGCGCACGTCGACTTTAAGGCGAGCTTCGTACGGGATGGAATTTATGGACGTACCGCCCTCAATTTGTCCGAGATTGAAAGTGGTGCGCGGAGAGGCGGGGACTCTGGTGTTGATAAAACGGACGGAGCCGCGAACCAGCGCATTGATCGGATTGGGAATGCCGAAGTCCGACCAACTGTGGCCGCCAGGGCCGTTAATCACTACCTCGAGCCTGCGCGAAGCAAGCGCGATCGTCGTCACGTGATCGATGCTCGCGCCGTCGAGGACGATGACCGCTTTCAGGTGGCTGCGGTAAGCATCGACAAGAGCGCGCATACCGCGCAGATTACCTTCGCCTTCTTCGCCGACGTTGCCCACAAAAAGAATGGTGCGCTGCGGCTTGATTTGCGTTTCATGAATGGCCCGCGCGATGGCCGCAAGCGCAGCAAGGCCCGTGCCGTTGTCGGAGATTCCGGGCGCGAGCATGCGGCTACCTTCGTGGCGGACTTTGACGTCCGTCCCTGCCGGGAAGACTGTGTCCAAATGCGCGGAAAGCACGACGATTTCTTTTTCGTTTGCGCCGCGCAGTTCTCCGATTACATTGCCGGTGGCGTCGATCTGTACGTTCAGGCCGTCCGCGGAGAGCAAAGCTTTGAACGCCGCCGCGCGCTGGCCTTCTTGAAACGGAGGCGCGGGAATTTCGGTGAGGCGCGCTTGCTGGTCATTGGTCCAACTCAGGTTCGACGAAAGCCACGCCAGAGCCGCACGCACCTGCGCGTTTTCGCCAAGTTGGCCTGCGGAAGCGGAGCGCGTGGCGTGTCGGGCGAGAGAAGAGCGAACCGGCATAGCGAAAAGGATAACCCAAACAAGGGCGCGTTTCACTGCCCTGCTACGCGATGTTGTGCAGTTCAATGCCGTGTGGCCTCGGCGCAGAGCGCGGAGATTTCCGCGTCTGTTAGAACACGGGCCGACTGCTTCGCGGCGTCAAAGATGCGATTGACGAGCGCCTCCTCGGCTGGAATTTTGTGGCGCTCCAGCCAGAAAAGCACGTTGGACTTGCCGCTCATCGGGCCGATTTCGATCACTTGATCGAGTCCGAAAAGATGCGAGGGCACGCCGCTGTAGACGGAGTCGGCGAGCTCTTCGTTTCCTTTGTGGAAGGCTTTGATGATGGCGGCGGCGTGGACGCCGGTTGCCGTGCGGAACGCATCGCGGCCGATGACGGGATAGTTTGGAGGAATTACGGTGTGTGTGGCTTTAGCAACTCTCTCACAATATTCGCGGAGCCGCGAGAGGTCCTGTTGAATCACGCCCATGAGGCGCAAATTCACGAGCATCAGTTCCATCGGCGTATTGCCGACGCGTTCGCCCAGTGAGTTGGCCGCGGCGTGGACTTGATCCGCACCGGCGGCAATCGCAGCGAGAGAATTCGCGATGGCCAGGCCGCGATCGTTGTGACCGTGCCAGTCCACGCGAATTTTTTCGCCGCTTGGCTTCACGACTTCTTCGATCACGAATTTCACTAGGTTGTACGCACCATTGGGAATGGCGTGGCCGACGGTGTCGCACAACACGACGGCGCTCGCGCCGCTGCGAATCGCTGTGGTGTAAAGACGTTTCACAGTGTCGGGATCGGTGCGAATCGTGTCTTCCGTCACGTACATGGAAGGGAGCCCGAGTTCGACCGCGAACTTCACAGCTTTTTCTGTGGTGCGCTCAAGATGATCGACGGTCCAATCTTCGACCAGTCGCCGGATCGGGCTTGAGCCCAGAAAAGTGGCGGCTTCGATCGCCATTCCCACGCGTTGAGATATTTCTGCGATGGGGCGAATGTCCGCTTCGATCGTTCTCGCGGCGCAGTTGGGCTTGATCTTCATTCGCTTGGTGACGATTTCGCGTGCTAAGGCTTCCGTGTGCTCGACGGCGCGCGCGCCGGCTCCCGGCAGACCGATATTGAGCGAGTCGATGCCCAGCGCTTCCATTAAATGCAGGATTTGGATTTTTTCTTCGATGCTCGGGTCGTGGACGGAGGGATTTTGCAAGCCGTCGCGCAGCGTTTCGTCATTCAGTAAGACGTGCGTGCCCGGAGCGATGAGCGGCGCCGCGGCGACGTTCCAATCGTAAATCCATTCGTTTTGCATTGGTTCCATCATTGCCCCGCTCCCGTGTCTGGCCGCTGCATTGTTTGCGGGTATCTCCAAAAACATCCTGGATCATCACAAACCTCGTCAGGGTCGTGGCCTCCATGTTCGTATTCGAGATGAAAGCAAATCCGGTGCATGCCTTCGAATATCCCATACTTCGCCTTGTTAACGACAACCTCCTTGCCACACCGACGACATACTGGATTTTGTCCGCTCACTCAGAATTCCTAACGAACTCCCTTCCATTTTCTCAAGTCGATTATCGCGGCGGTTTCACTTCAAACCGTGATCGCGAAACATGGTCTTCAACGCGCCGCGCGCGTTGCGCAATTTTGCCGCGAGGCCTCCGCCAAATTCAAACTTCAGAAAGGAGTCAGCGGCGCGCTCCAAATCGGTACCATAACGATACCACCACGGCTTTTCGCGGCCCGGCAAGCGGTCCACATCGATATATTTTGTTCGCACCATTTCGAGTAAGCCCGCCTTGCCGTGCGTGCGCCCCCAACCGCTGACGCCGCAGCCTCCATGCGGGGCTTCTGCGATGCCGAAATAGCTGATCGCATCGTTGACCATGACCGCGCCAGCGCGCAGCCGTGCGGCAATGGCTTGGCCGCGCTTTGCATCGCCCGTCCATACACTCGCGGCGAGCGCGAATGAGGAATCGTTCGCGCGAGCGATGGCTTTCTCGGCGTCTTTAACGGACTGAACGGCGAGAATCGGCCCGAAGGTTTCTTCCTGGAAAAGTTTCATCGTGGAATTCACACCGGCCACGACGGTTGGCTCAAAGAAATTTTCGCCGAGATCAGGGCGGGGCTTGCCGCCGCACAGAACTCTGGCCCCACGCGCTTCAGCGTCGTTGACCAAATCGCTCATGCGTTGCACCTGCTGAGGCCGAATCAGCGGCCCAACGTCGGTCGCAGGATCGCATCCTGGACCAAGCCTCAGCTTTGTCGTTTTCTCGACGCAAAGTGCAAGAAACCTTTCCTCGATGGACTCTTCCACAAAAAGCCGCTCGACGGAAAGGCATACCTGTCCGCAATTCGTGTAACTGCCCCAAACAGCCGCGCTTGCTGCGACTTCTAGATTCGCGTCGGCAAGGACGATCATCGCGTCCTTGCCGCCCAGTTCAAGCACGCTCGGAATCAGCTTCTTGGCGCACGCCTCCGCCACGCGACGGCCTGTGGCCACGCTGCCCGTGAACATGATTTTGTCCGGAGCCGCATCAATCAGCGCCTGGCCAACCTCCCCGCCTCCCTGAATGATTGTCACGAGATGCGCGGGAAAGCCCGCGTCCGCAAAAAGTTTCTCGATCAGCGCGCCGCATCGCGGAGTGAAATCGCTCGTCTTGCAAACGACGGCGTTGCCCGCAGCCAAAGCAGGAATAATCTGGCCAAGCGGGATGGCCAGCGGATAGTTCCAGGAACTGATGATGCCAATGACACCAACGGGTTCGTAGAGCAAACGGCCGGACTTCGCTTTGCCCGCGCTGCTATGGTGCGGCACACGTTCAGGCCGCAAAAACCGCGCGCCACTTTTCGCAAAATATTGCGCGGTGTCCAGCGAAACAAAAATATCCGCAAAAAGCGCTTCAGTACGCGGCTTACCTGATTCTGAGACAACTGCATCGGCCAGCGTGTCGCGCGAAGCCATCAACATCTCGCCCAACACATGAAGTTGCGCGCAACGCTTCTCGATCGGCACAGCGGACCACGCAGTGTGCGCGGCGCGCGCCCTGGATAAGATTTCCGGGAGCGCCGCCAGCGGTGTCCTTTCAATCTGCGCCAGTATTTTGCCCGTGGCAGGATCAATCGAAGGAATCGTATCGACGGGGATGGCCGTGGCCGCCATAGTCGCGATTGTATCCGATTTTATATGTGCGATGGAGCTGCAGGATCGGTCAATCTTCGCTCTATCTCACACTAATGACAGAATCTGACCTCGAGCAGGATCGGCTACTGCGCGACATTGGGAACGAATAACGCCAAGTTCTCCGCCTTCCAACGCATGGCAGCCTTAATACGATTCCGGCCACTCGGATGGTCGAAGAAAATCCACTCCTCCATGGGGCCTGGGCTCATCTTGCGATACTCGCCCAGATGAATAGCAGCTCGCGCGAAACCATCAGGCTGGCGGCTCGCGTTCAGTCCGTACATGTCCGCTTCATATTCGTTTGTGCGGATGTGTGTGTTGAAAAAAGGCGTATAAACGAAGGCGAATGAGGAAACCAGGAGGAAGACCAGCGGCAGCACAGCAGTGTCCCCAACGCCGCGAATTTGCCAGCGCTCGGCCCACCGAGCTAGTCCACTTTCGAGAGTCCAGTACAGTAGAGCGAAGAAAACAAAAATTATCACAGAGAAATACAGTATGTCCTTGCCAATGTGATGAAGGACGTAATGGCCCATTTCGTGGCCCATGACAGACTGAATTTCTTCCGGTGTGCCGCGGTGCAACAGGTTGTCATTCAGCGTGATACGCATAGTGCTACCGAATCCGCTGACGTTCGCGCTCATGCGTGTGGTTTGGCGCGAAGCATCCATCTCATAGACCTTGTCTGCAGCAATGCCATTCGCATGCGCGAGGCTGAGGATAGGTTTCGTCACCCGAGGGTCATCGAGCACCGTGAACTTATTGAAGATCGGAAACACAAGAACGGGTCCGATCATGACCAGGAAAACCAAAAAGCACATGGAGACGACGGCTCCCCAAATCCACCAAGTGCGCGGCGCGCGGCGAACGACGCCAAAGAGCACCATCGCGGCGAGGCCGCCGATGACCATATTCACCAGCAGCATTTCAAACTGCTCGCCCATCCATGGGCCAAACGTTTGCGTGGCGAGTCCGTACTGGCGCTCTCGGAAATAACCTTCGTAAATCGCAAGAGGAGCGCCGAGGATCGTCGTAACAACGAGGAATTCCACCCAGTAAATTAGGGTTTGGAGCGGCTTGAAGTGCGTAATTCGTTCAGCGAGATTGCGCATCATCGCGGACCAGCGGAAATACAGCAGCAGAAGATACACAACAGCACCATAAAGAAAATCCCAGAGAATCAACCAGTAGCCTCCTTCAAAGTAGTCGTCGGATTTGGCTCGCGCACTGGAGGGAATTTCGGCAAGATACGCGTCGGTAGCGGCCTCGAAGTCGAAATGGTCCGAGGGTTGTGCCGCGGGCGGAATAGGAATTTCATCAGGCATGGCCGTAGCGGGCTTTGCACCGGGGCCGGGTGTTTGTTGCGCGTGCGAGCCGCTCGCGCCTGACAACACTGCGAGTGCGAGACAAGCCAACATTAGGAACTTGTGGTGGTTCATTATTTTTCCTCAATAAAGTTATTGTCTCGAACGTGTGCAGGTCCAATACGGACAGACCGCCGAAAAAGTTTCCCAGTGAACAAAAACTCCAAGGGAACAATCACTAGACGGCCAATCATGCCAATTATTTCCGGGAAGCGTCTAGAAATTATCGCGGGGGAACGCTAAGGCTCGCCAATGCGCCAGGGCTCGTCGTGCATCACTTCCACCATGCACAGCCCCTGAGGGGGCACGGTCGGGCCCGACTTGGAGCGGTCTCGCAATTGATAGAGGCGGGGAATATCGTCGGGCACAAGCTTGCCTCGGCCAACATCGAGCAATGTGCCAACCATCTTGCGAACCATGAAGCGCATGAACGACCGGCCCCGCACGGTGTAAACAAGCTCTTCGCCGTCGTCGCTGCGAGCTAACTCGCTCGCATAAATTTCACGCACCGTAGAGCGTTCTTTGTCGTCGTCCTCGGAACCCGTGGACGCGGCGAACGCTGCAAAATCGTGCGGGCCTACAAAGCGTGAGGCGGCGATGCGCATCGCCTCTTCGTCAAGCGGAAATGGATAGTGCAGCACGTAACGCCACACCGCCGGCGGAACAACTTTCCCGCGATACAAACGATAGCGATAAATCTTCCCAAGCGCCGACCAGCGCGCGTGAAATTCCGGCCCCACTTCCTCGGCGCCGACAATGCGAATCGTGGAAGGCAGCAGCGCGTTTAGCGCTCGCTGGAATTCAGCCGCCGATAAACCCGATTGCGTCCGAAAACTAGCCACCTGCCCAAGCGCGTGCACGCCCGCGTCCGTGCGTCCCGCGCCATTCACCATCACAGTTTCCTGCGTGAGCTGGCGGAGCACGGTGGAGATCTCTCCCTGAATCGTGGGCTTGTCGGACGATTGAATCTGCCAGCCGTGAAAGTCGGTCCCGTCGTAAGCAATCGTGATCTTAAAATGGCGCATGAAAGGAGAGTGGTCTGTTCTCAGCGATAGAGTTTCAGAAGAAGAGTCAGGTTAGCCAAATGTTTTGGGTGGATCACGGAGCAGAGCGCGCAAAACGGCTACCCGGCTTCACAGCCGCGCCGCCTTCGCGGCACAACGGACAATCCTCAGGTTCATACCTGGCGATGGGAAGGTCCAACAACGCCTGAGTCTCGACGCCGAGCTCCAACGTGCCACCGCTACGGTCGATCAAAGCTCCGGCAGCAATCACGCGCCCACCGGCTTCTTCGACGACTCGAATCGTTTCTTGCGTTGAGCCACCGGTCGTCCAGACATCCTCGATCACCAGAACATGCTCATCCGGCTTGAGCGAAAATCCGCGCCGCAAAGTCATCGTACCGCTGCCATCGCGCTCCGCGAAAATTGCCGGCACTCCCCGGCCCATGGAGCCCTTCAGTTCCGGCAAAGCTCGCGCGACTTCCTGCCCTATAATCACTCCGCCCAGCGCCGGCGAAACCACGGCGTGGATCACGGCGTCGGAAAACAGCGCCGCCAGAGCCTGCCCAAGCTTCTCTGCGATCCGCGGATACTGAAGAACCAGCGCACATTGCACATAAGTCCCGCTGTGCATACCGCTGGAAAGCTCAAAATGCCCGTGCCGGATTGCCCCGGCGGACTCAAACATACGAAGCAGTTCTTCTCGTGTGAGCATCATTTTAGCCAGCCGCAAACTAACGCTAAACATCGATTCGTGAGCAGCCTAGCCGCCGTGCGCCGCGTTGTCAAGGAATGGAACGCCTGTTAAACTTCGGTGCAAGTTTCCCGGCTGCGCCGGGGCTTTCCGGCCGCTTTCTGGGTCAAAACGGTGATGGATTCCTCTGAGTAGACCTATCTGGCAGTCACGGCGCCGAAGTTTTCCTCCTGCGCGGCAAGAAACCTTCCAATTGAGTGTACCAACGCCTGTTCAGAGCACGTTCCACACTGTCAGAGTGAATCAAATCGGTTTGAATCAAATACGTCCCAAGCGGACAGAATCTCGAGGAATAAAAATCGTCATGACGACTCTATGGGGGCGCGTGAAAAATCTCTTCTTGGTCGCTAACAGAAAGCACCTCCGTCTGCTGCAGGGCCGGAAGCACCAGGCTGTGCTTGCTGCCAGATCGCTGCTTGCCATCTTGATGGCGGCGCTTCTTGTCGCCGGTCCGCTTTCTCCTGCATTTGCGCAAAGCCCCGCGCAAAACCCACCGTCGAATCCTGCTCCCGCGCCGTCCGCGGCGCCGCCGGACGCGCCCATCGCTCCCGTAAGCTCTCTAGGCCTTGCGAAATACAACTTCACAAACGGTCCGCGAGCTTTCCCAAGTCTCCTCAAGCCATACCAACAGATTCAGATCGATCAGCCGGTCATCACCAATTCCCCACGGCTCGACCAGCTGATTCACGATGGCAAGCTGGTGCTGAGCCTCCAGGACGCGGTCGAGTTGGCCCTGGAAAACAGCATGGATATCGCCGTCCAGCGCTACTACCCGTGGATCGCGGACGCCTCGATCCTCAAAACCAAGGCAGGCGCCCCTGGATATTCGACTCCGGGCAGCTCGCTCAGTTCATCCACGGCAAACCTTCCCATCCTTTCCTACGACCCGACTCTCACCGGATCGGTTGGCATCACCTCCGCCTCGACGCCCGTCAACAATCCGTTCACCTCGGGAACGGGCGCGGCCGGCGTCTTGGATCTCATCACGCATACCACGCAATTCAATACACAGTATTCCCAGAACTTCGAGACAGGGACTAGCGTGTTTGCCAGTTGGGACAACACACGCGGCAGTTCAAACTCAACGGAAAATTTCTTTAACCCGGCCGTTCAATCCACGCTGACCATTGGCTTCTCCCAATCGCTCTTGAACGGGTTCGGAATCAACGTAGGCACGCGTAATATTCGCATCGCAAAAAATAACCGAAAAATCGCGGATTGGGCCTTCGCGCAACAAGCCATCACCACGATTGTGGGCACCATCACAGCCTATTGGGAACTCGTCTACGCGCGCGCAAACGTCAAAGTCAACGAGCAGGCCGTCACCGTTTCTCAAAAGCTTTACAATGACAACAAAAAACAGCTCGACGCCGGCACCATGGCGCCGCTGGACGTGACTCGCGCGAAATCCGAACTGGCAACGGACCGCCAAAATCTCATCGTGGCCCAAACCGTCCAGCTGCAAAATGAACAGATCCTGAAAAATGCCATCACCAAAAATCCGCTGGCTTCCAATGCAGTGAACGTCGAGATCATTACCTCCGACCAACCAAAGCAACCGGCCGCGATCGAAAATGGGTCTTTCGAGGATTCCATCAAGGAAGCATTCGCCCAGCGGCCGGAGCTTCAAGAGCAGCTCTACAATTTGAAGAACGCGGATATTGATATCCAGGCCACACGTAAAGCGCTGCTGCCCAATCTCACGCTGGGGGCACAATATAGTTCCGTCGGTTTGGCGGGCAATTCGCCAATCAATGGCACACCCACGATAACGAGCAGCGGCGTGCCCATCGTGGATGCCAATGGCAACCCCGTCACCGTGGATGTCAACGGAGTCGCAACTCCAATCTTTGAATCATTGAGCACTCCAACCGTCACGGGCACCACCCAGCAGGGCTTCGGAACAGCTCAAAGCCAGATTTTTCACAATCATTTCCCTGAATATTCCGGGCAGCTCACTCTAAGCCTCCCGCTGCGCAACCGTTCCGCTCAGGCCGACAGCGCCCGCGCCATCCTCGCGCAGCGCCAACAGGAAGCCATGCTGCAACAGCTGAAAAATGCCGCGCTACTGGATGTCCGTAACACGTATATCGCCCTCACCCAAGACCGCGCGCAAGTGGACGCGGCCAGCGAAGCGCGCCAACTGCAACAGGAAACGTTTGACGCTGAGCAAAAGAAATATCGTTTGGGAGCTTCCACCGTCTACAACGTCATTCTCACCCAGCGCGACCTCATCACTGCGCAAGGAACGGAACTCCGCGCGCTGGCCAATCTAGAAGAGGCCAAAGCCAATTACGAACGCGCGCTCGGACGTACACTTGACGTAAATCATGTCACCATCGCCGACGCCAAATCCGGCGAAATCGAACGAGACACGCTGATCCCCGGAACACTGCATGGCAAGGTCGTAGGCACAGAAGAATTCTTCAGGGCTGGAGGTATGCGCTAGCTCGAACGTGAAGCCGCGCCGAGGCATCCTGGATCGCTTTTGGCGCGGCTTCCTACTCTTGTCGGATGGTCTGCTACTCAAACCAACCTGCCATTCCCGATGCAGGCTCGCTAGTTTGGCCTCGATTTTCCTCGTAACTGCGGCAAATCCTTGTCTTCCCTACCCCGCGTCCATTATCCTCAATGTACCTACGCGGCCGTGTTTCTGGCTCAAGGCACAGGGTTTATTGCTCTGCGTGCCCCCAAATCCAGCCCGCAAATGAAACAAAATCCATGGTTCGAGCGTTTTAAAGAGTTAGGTCAAAATACAAACGTCCCGCAGGGACAGAATCTCGAGGGGAAAAGATCATTATGAAGACACTGAGGGCGACCTTGAAGCGGTCCATTTTAGGGGCAGCCACCCGTAGGACAGCTTCGCAATGGGCCCGATCTCTGTTCGCTCTGTTTTTGGCAGGCCTTCTGGCCGGGGGGCCGGCTTTCGCGCAGAGCCCCGCTCAAGATCCGCCGTCAAACCCTGCGCCTGCGCCAACGGGGTCCAGCATCGCACCCGTCTCTTCTTTGGGTGTTTCGACCCACAATTACACCCAAGGTGTGCGATCCTTTCCAAACATTTTCAAGCCCTACGAGTCACAACACGTCGATCCGCCGGTCCTCATCAACTCACCCCGCATCGATCAGCTGATTCATGACAACAAGCTGGAGATCAGCCTCCAGGACGCCGTCGAGTTGGCACTCGAAAACAGCATGGACATTGCCGTCCGGCGCTATTATCCCTGGATCTCCGACGCCGGCCTTCTCAACGCCCAAGCTGGCAATACTGGTTTTGGCACGCCCGGGGTGCAGATTCCCGCCTCCTCCGCCGTGATTAACCCGTACGTCTTCTTCGTTCAAAACTTCGATCCCCTGATCACGAGCAGCGCTTCGGTTGGTAGCTTCACGACCCCTATCAACAACCCATTCACTTCGGGCGCGGGCGTCACCAGCACCACAGGCGTTGCCTCCGTCACTTCGCACTCCACTCAGTTTAATAACCAGTATTCGCAGACCTTTGAGACCGGAACGAACCTCCAAGTAAACTGGAACAACAACCGTAGCAGCGCCAACATCGCCAATTTCTTCAATCCTTATGTGACTTCCGCGCTTTCAGTTTCTATCTCTCAGCCGCTTTTGAACGGCTTCGGCAAGTCGCAGTGGACTCGCAACATTCGCATCGCCAACAACAACCGCAAAATTGCCGATTGGGATTTTGCCCAGCAGGCCATCACCACCATTACCAACACCATCACGGCTTACTGGGAGCTTGCGTACGCAAGAGAAAACGTCAAGGTCAATCAACAAGCCGTCGCAGTCTCCCAGAAACTTTACGAAGACAACAAAAAGCAGCTCGAAATCGGCAGCCTCGCACCACTCGAGGTGACTCGTTCGGAATCTGAGGTTGCTACGAACACGGGAAACCTGATCTTGGCTCAGACGGTCCAGCTCCAGGACGAGCAAACACTGAAAAACTATATTTCCAAAGACCCGTTGGCTCCGAATCTTATCAACGTGGAGATCATTCCTACGGATAAGCCATCGCAGCCCGCAACCATTGAAGCAGCATCTTTCGAAGATGCCATCAAGGAAGCTTTTGCCAAACGGCCGGAACTTCAGGAAGAGGTCTACAATCTCAAGAACGCCGACATCGACGTTCGGGCTACCAAGAACGCCCTCCTCCCCTCGCTGACCGCGAACGCGTTCTATCAGTCCAACGGCCTCGCGGGAAACAGTCCCATCCCTGGCCCCACGACGAACATCATCAGCACTGGCGTCCCCATCGTGGACGCCAACGGCAACCCCATCTCCGTGAACGTCGGTGGCGTGGCGACTCCCATCTTTCAGTCGACAACTGTTACCCCGAGCGTGGGTACCTTCAAGCAGGGCCTCGGAACCGCACAAAGCCAGATCTTTCACAATGACTTCCCTGAGTATGCCGCCCAGCTGACATTGACGCTCCCTCTTCGCAACCGCGCGGCCCAAGCCGAGCACGTTCGTGCTCTCCTCACACAACGGCAGATGGAAACGTCGATGCAACAGCTACGCAACGCCGCGCTCCTCGACGTTCGTAACAGCTACATCGCGCTCACCCAAGACCGGGCACAAGTGGCGGCAGCCAGCAAGGCGCGCGAGTTGCAGCAGAAGACGTTTGACGCCGAAGAAAAGAAATACCAGCTGGGTGCTTCGACCGTTTACAACGTGATCTTGACGCAACGCGACCTCATCACCGCCCAGGGCACGGAAATTCGCGCCCTGGCCAACCTCGAGGAAGCCAAAGCCAATTACGAACGCGCGCTCGGTCGGACACTCGACGTGAACCATGTCACTATCGCCGATGGCAAATCCGGCGAAGTCGAACGCGAGACGCTGATCCCTGGCACTCTCCATGGAAAAGTCGTCGGCACGGACGAACTCATCAAGAGTTTGAGCGGTGGAGGCCAACGCTAACTTCTTCAGCGAGGCCGGGGAGACGCTGCAACCTCTCCGGCCTCGCTCCTTTTCTCTCCGCTGACTTGTGCGCCCCGCGCGTGTCCAGTCCTCTTGCCCCGCTATTCGCTTT
>Ga0210394_10001552_pt1 | contig 36177 bp, 38 predicted proteins | sample IncBWC12MmetaG_FD_160121 | JGI IMG/M metagenome (GOLD analysis project Ga0210394, IMG submission 160121) | Forest soil microbial communities from Barre Woods Harvard Forest LTER site, Petersham, Massachusetts, United States - Inc-BW-C-12-M | ecosystem: Environmental > Terrestrial > Soil >... | reverse complement strand
GCTCGGTCAAGGACCGGCCGGCGCTGGAAATGATTCGCGAGGCGGAGCGCTCTGGACAATTGAAGCCGGGCCAGACCATCCTGGACGCGACGAGCGGGAATACCGGAATCGCCTATGCCATGATTGCGTCGGCGCTCGGCTATCGCGTGAAATTGTGCCTGCCGGCGAGTGCGAGCGAGGAGCGCAAAAAAATTCTTCGCGCGTTCGGCGCGGAACTGGTGATTACCCCGGGTGATGAAGGCTCAGATGGTGCGATCCTGCGCGCGCGAGAAATCATCGCCGCCGAGCCGGGTAAATATTTTTACCCCAATCAATATGGCAACGCAGCGAATTGGCGCGCTCACTACAAGACCACGGCCAACGAAATCTGGGAGCAGACCTCGGGCCGCATTACTCATTTCGTCGCCGGACTCGGCACGAGTGGAACGTTTATCGGCACGACCCGCCGGCTCAAGGAACTGAATCCGAAGGTTCGCTGCATCAGCTTGCAGCCGGACTCTTCCTTTCACGGACTCGAAGGCTGGAAGCACATGGCGACCGCCATTGTGCCGCCGATTTATGATTCGGCGCTGGCCGACGCCAATCTCGAGGTGGGAACGGAAGAAGCCTATCGCCTGGTCAAGCGGGCCGCGCGGGAAGAGGGTTTGCTGCTGAGCCCGAGCGCTGCCGCGGCTCTCGAAGGATGTTTTCAAGTCGCTGCGACGCTCGGGCCGGACGAGCGCGCCGTGATCGTGACGATTTTCCCTGATTCGGGCACAAAATATTTGAGCGAGCGTTTCTGGGACGAAGTTTGAGCGAACCGCAACGCTGTAGCCCGCGTCTTTGGACGCGGGGTTCGTCGTTGTGATTTTGAACGCACGGCAACGAACCCCGCCTCTGAAGAGGCGGGCTACAACAAAGGCTTGGAGAGTCTTGATCGATGTTGCTTCTGGCAAAGAATCTGGAACAGGAAATTCGCGATCACGGCGCGCGCGACTACCCGCACGAATGCTGCGGCGCGATGCTTGGGACGGATAACGACGCTGCCGGGCGCGAGGTGAGCGCGCTATTTCCGCTGATCAACCGGCGCGACGACTCTCCGCGCAACCGCTTCTCGATCACGCCGGAGGATTTTCGCGCTGCCGAGCGCGCCGCGGCGGAACGCGGGCTCGATCTTCTCGGGTGGTATCATTCCCACCCGGACCATCCGGCCCGGCCCAGCGAATTCGACCGCGACCACGCCTGGCCGTGGTATAGCTACGTAATCGTCAGCGTGGATGGCGGCGTTCCCAAGGATTTGACCTCCTGGCAACTGGAGGATGACCGCTCCAAGTTTTTCCCGGAAGATGTTCTGCCAGAGCGAGTTGCAGGCTGAGAGGGGCGCGGCTGGATTCGCTGCTTGAAGCTGGGATGGGCACCACGGCATCTGATATGGTTGCTAGGGCAAGATTTGACAGACGAGAGTTGCAGCGATTCCGGTTCAAGCGCCCGATTCCCACGAGGAGGGAAACGCCCGTATGGCCGTAAAGGTAATGATTCCGACGCCGCTCCGCCAGTTTACCGGAAAGCAGTCCAGCATCGAATGTAATGCGGCCACGGTGGGCGAGGCGCTTGGCAGTCTGACCGGTACGTTTTCCGAATTGCGGAAGCATCTCTACACCGAAGACGGCAAGATTCGCAGCTTCGTAAATGTATATTTGAACGACGAGGATATTCGCTTCCTCGAAAAGGAAAACACGCGAACCAAGGACGGCGACACGATCAGCATTGTGCCGTCGATCGCCGGCGGCTCCGGCTGGCTGCGATAACACCCGGCTCGCGTTGTCGTTCCGAGCGAAGCGAGGAATCTCTCTTCGGTTTGAATGCAAGAACAGAGATTCCCCGCGCCGCTCGGAATGACAACAAATTACATGAGTTGCGGAGGGAACGAAATTAGAGGAGAAAGTCCGTGGCAATCCAGACTGACGCACTTCAGCAACAGGAAGTAAAACTTTCCAAGGAAGAGATTCAGCGCTATAGCCGGCACCTGATCATGCCCGAGGTGGGTATGGAGGGGCAGCTGAAGCTGAAGCGCGCGCGTGTGCTGACGATCGGCACGGGCGGCCTTGGCGCTCCCCTGGGTCTCTATCTTGCCGCGGCCGGCGTGGGCCACCTGGGACTTGTCGATTTTGACGTTGTCGATACCTCGAATCTCCAGCGCCAAGTGACGTTCACAACGCAGGACGTCGGCAAGCCGAAATCCGCGGCGGCGAAGGCGCGGCTCTCGGCGCTCAATCCGGAGATCGAGATCACGGCGTACGAAACGCGGCTGACCAGCGAAAACGCGCTGGAATTATTCCGCGACTACGACATCATCGTGGACGGGACCGACAATTTCCCCACGCGCTTCCTGGTCAACGACGCGTGCGTGATCCTCGGAAAACCCAATGTTTACGGCTCGATTTTCCGCTTCGAGGGGCAAGCCACCGTATTTGGCTACCCCGGCGGCCCGTGCTATCGCTGCTTGTATCCCGAACCGCCCCCGCCGGGACTGGTTCCATCGTGCGCCGAGGGCGGCGTGCTGGGCGTTCTGCCGGGGATCGTCGGCTCGATCCAGGCCATGGAGACAATCAAGCTGATCTTGGGAACGGGAGATCCCCTCGTTGGGCGGCTCCTGCTCTTCGACGCGCTTGCCATGCGCTTTCGGGAATTGAAACTGAAGAGAAATCCGGAGTGCCCCGTTTGCGGCGACCACCGGACCATTACGAAGCTGATCGATTACGAAGAATTTTGCGGAATTCGCGGCGAGGAGGCCCCGGCCATGACGGACGGTATTTCGGAAATCACGGCGAGAGAATTGAAAATGCGGCAGGATCGCGGCGACAAGCTGTTCATCCTGGATGTGCGCGAGCCGCACGAATATCAGATTTGCAATTTGAACGGGAAGCTGATCCCGCTCGGTGAGTTACCAAAGCGAGTGAACGAGCTGGACAGTTCGGTCGAGATGGTTGTGCACTGCCGCAGCGGGAAGCGCTCAGCGGACGCGATCCATTTCCTGCAGACAGCGGGTTTCAAGAAGCTGTGGAACCTGAAGGGTGGCGTTCTGGCGTGGGCAGATGAAGTCGATCCGAAGATGCCGAAATACTAGTCGGAATTGTAGCGCCCGCCTTCAGGCGGACACGCAGCCCATCAGCGCTCGGTAGACGGTAGACAAGGACTTGCCATGACCAAGATTACAGTTCGCGACGATGGTCCCCTTCGCATCGAAGGAGCAATTGAGCTGGTCGATATGGATGGCAAACCGTATGGCTTGGCAGGACGCGAGAACATCGCGCTGTGTCGCTGCGGACACTCCCAAAGCAAGCCTTTTTGCGACGGATCGCACAAGAACGCCGGCTTCCAGGACAAGCAGCAGGCTCGAGACCTTCCTCCCCAACCCCCGAAGCCGTAAGTCCAATACAGCCAACATTATAATCTTCTAATCGGACTGCTGGAACTCCCGGTGGAGAGTGTCAAACTTGCTACTGTCGTGTGCCGTAATGGGAAGCGGACGTGTCTCTCTGTAACGTTTCTATCCGATCCAGAGAAACTCACCATCTGCTACGAAACATCGCTCCGAAAGCAAAATCCATAACCCCCCTATTGTCAGTCGAGTACAAATCTGACACTGTGTTTTCTAAAAGGGTTCTGAACTTGCTACCTCCTATTGCGCAGTCGAAACCGGGGCTCATGGAACTGCTCAACTGGGGGAGCGGTGAGTGTGCTGAAGCAAATTCGGGGGTGGTGTTGGCGCCTTCGTTGGTCTCTGGCGATTCTTGGAGCGGCAGGCTTCCTGTTGCTTTCAGTGTGGCTGCGCCAGCTCCCATTCGTCTCTGAACCCATCCTGCTTTCCTACCTGCAAATTGTTGGCAGTCTGCTTTGCTTCACGTACGCGGCCAATGCCCTGGTTCGATTCCGCGGCACGCATGATCGCCTTACGCTGATTCTTGCCTTTGGATTCGTCCTTTCCGGCGTGATCGAGACGGCAGCCACATTCAGCTTCTACGACATCGTGACGTCCAGCGCCGCTAGCCAGATGCACGTTCCCCTGGCTTGGATGGTGAGCCGGACGCTGCTGGCGCTAGTGCTGATCGCTGGACTGATTGTGGAGCGCCGCGTACCCACCTCCCGGGACCCGGGCAGGGAAATCGCCATCGCGCTTCTCGTGGTCGTCGGCGTCGCGTATACGACCAGCGCCGCGTATTTCGGCTCGCCGCTGGAGCCGAGCATGCACCCCCACTCGCTGTTTTCGCGCCCTGGGGATTTCCTCCCCGCGATTCTCTTCGGCATTGCAGCCGTTGGATTTACCCGCCGATCGCGAAGCCGAGGTTCATTGATCGATGGCGCGTTCTGCGTGGCTCTCTGGATGAACGTCGCCTGCCACATCGTGGCTACGCAATCCGAGCGGCTACTCGACGCGCCGTTTACCGCCGCTCAACTCTTGAAAGTGGGGAGCTACGCGCTCGTTCTCGGCGGAGCGCTGCTCGACAATGCGCGATTATTCGAACAAGTCCGCCAGCTTGCCGTGACGGACTCGCTCACCGGGCTTTCCAACTACCGCACGCTGATCAACGTGATGGAATCGGAAGTCCAGCGCTCGCGCCGCACGGGGCGGCCGTTTGCCCTTCTTCTGTTCGATCTGGATGGCCTGAAAACGATCAATGACCAGTACGGGCACCTGACGGGCAGCCGCGCGATTTGCCGCCTGGCCAACTGCCTGCGAGTCCACTCGCGCGCAATGGATACGGCCGCGCGGTACGGCGGCGACGAATTCGCCGTGGTGTTGCCGGAGGCAGGCGAGGAAGCGGCCGAATCTGTCAGCCGCCGCATTTGCGAGCGTCTCCCGAAGGACGGTGAATTTCCGCAGATCACCGTGAGCGTGGGCGCGGCCGTTTTTCCGCGCGACGGCGAGACGATCGAGGCGCTTTTCGACGCCGCTGACAAAGCGCTGTACGGCATGAAGCGGCGGCCGGATGGAATTCAGGCGCTGGCTCGCATCGCGGCTTGCCTGTAAGAAAAATTCCGGCGAGCCCGCTTGGCGGGACTTCCGGCTGATGAAAAACGCAATCCGTATCACTGAGGGAACGGATGCCGAAAGCTTTTCCGATTGAACGCCTTGAAAAGAGAATCCCGATGACCGTGGCAGTCCATATTTCCGGGGCGCAGCCCACAGCCGGTGTGGAGACGACGTTCACCGAAGACGTCAGCTCACGCGGGGCGCGGGTGTCAAGCATCCGCCGCTGGCGGCCTAACGACACGCTGCACTTCGAATCGTTGCCCGGAGACTTCCAGACCCGTGCGCGCGTGGCGTACTGCCACCCCTACCACGACGGGTACGTCATCGGACTTGAGTTCCTAGAGCCCTCTGGCCGGTGGGTTATTTCCACCCCAGGCGGCTCAGGGAAACCGCTGCAAGGATAGGAGGGACACGCGAAGGCAAACAACTGGCGTAGTGTTGTACCCAGGAGCGCCTGACATTCCGCGGGAACGGGATGGCAGGCGCTTTTGGCGTTTTGGGGAGAAGGCGTGATTGGTGAACCGTGATTCGTGAGTCGTGATTTGTGATTCGCGACCCGTCAGCGCCCATTCTCCCGGAGCATTCACGAGTTACGAATCACGATTCACGAATCACCTCGGTAACCAGGCACGACGCTTTCATAGAGACGTATCGTTTCCTCCACCATTCGATCCGCCGAAAAATGGGCGATGACCGTTTCACGCGCGGCGTCGCCGAGCCGGCGGGCTTCCTCAGGATCGGAGAGCAGGTGCGCGATTGCGGCGGCCAGGGCGCTGGAATCGAGGTCTTTTACCAGCAGGCCGTTCTTTGCGTCTTCGACGGCTTCGGGATTTCCGCCGCGGGCGAACGCCACGAGCGGGAGCGCATACGCCATGGCTGAAAGCATCGCGCAGGCCAGCGGCTCCTGGTGAGATGGAAACACAAAAAGATCCGTCGCGGCGTAGACGCTTTCCACGTCCGGAACAAATCCCGGGAACTTCACGATTCCTTCGATTCCGAGCTGACGAACGAGCGCTTGCAGATTTCCCTTTTCCGGGCCTTCTCCTGCGAGAAGCAAAACGACCTGGGGATATTGCGGGCGCAATTCGGCGAGGGCGCGGAGCAGAAGGACGTGTCCTTTTTCAGGCACGAAGGCCGCTACATTTCCAATGCATTTGCTTTCCGGGGGGATACCGAAACGGTTGCGCGCGCCTTCACGATTTGCCGGCGCGATCGGCGGCACTTCGACTCCGACGAAAATGGTCTCGACGAGATCGGCCGGCAATCCGCTCGCGAGGACGGACTCTTTCACGAAGTTCGATACGGGAATGACGCGTCTCGCGGCGCGATAGCGCGCCATCGATAGCGCATCGGATGAAAGGGGCAACTCGACGCGCCGAGACACAACCACAGGAACCGAACGATGCGCCCGCGCCAGCCACGCGGAGGTGAGGCCGTGAGGCTCGCTAGCGTGCACGACATCCACGCGACGCCCTCGCACCAGGCGGCGAATGACGCGAGCGGCATCCAGTCGCCTCCAACTCTCGCTCACGCCGTGCGTCTCGATGCCCGCACCCTTCGCGCGTTCGGCCAACAGGGAATCGCGAACGGCAATCAATTCCGGCGCGTGGCCTCGCGCGACGAGGCCTCGCAGGAGCAGAAGCGCTTGGTCCTGACCGCCGCGAAAATCGCGGCCGAGGTCGACAATGAGCGGGCGCACGTTCAGGCCTCGCCGGGATTTGGCCAGGATCGGCGCGTCAATTTTTCTCCCGCGCGCAAGCGGCCCAGTTTGCGGTATTTGATGTAAATGTGTTTGGCGGACATCCAGGCGATCAACCAGCCTCGGTGCCCGTCCAGAATGCCCAGCTGAAACACCAGTCGCTGGACGACGGTCCATGGCGGAGCAAAGATCATCGCCGGCAGCCAACTTTTTCTCCCGCGCGCGAACATTTCTTCGGCCGCAATCGTGGACATCGCGTCGATCTTCGCCCTGTGCTCGGGGAGCGACTGGATCGTGTAGTGCAACAGGTGGCCCGTCAATCGGCCCGGCGCGCCCTCCGCTTCGACACGCTCGTGGATGGCGCCGCCGAATCTTCCCTTGTCGCGCCGGAAGAGAAGCGTTCTGTATTCCGGATACCACCCAGAATGGCGGATCCATGCGCCGAGATAGCTCGACAACTGGCAAATTTCGTAGGAGTTTTTGTCCGGGATCTGCTGCTTCCAGGCGAGGACCGAGGCGCGCAACTCGGGGCTCAATTCCTGGTCGCAGTCGATGCAAAGAACCCAGTCATTGGAGGACAGTGAGGATGCGAAATTTTTTTGTTCGGCGAAACTGTCCAGCTTGCGCGCGTACACGCGAGCGCCGAAACCTCGCGCAATTTCGCAGCTGCGGTCCGTCGAGCCGGAATCGACCAGGATGATTTCATCCGCGACGTCCTTGAGCGACCGAAGCGCGCGAGGCAAATCCACTTCTTCGTTGTATGCGATCAAAATCGCAGTCAGAGGGGGCATCAGAAGATCAAAATTTCAATGGCACGGCGTCTAAAACAACGCAGGTTGCAATTATGCCACATCCGCGCGTCCATTCGCGGAAGGATTCCCCGCTACGGGACGATGCGATCGGAACGGCTCTATGGTGGACGAGGACCCGTCACGATCAAACACCAGCACTTGCCCAACGCACAGAGGCGGCACCAGCGAAAGCCCTGCGTCCGCCAGATCCTGCACGCATTTGAGCACGCCGACCAGCCCAATTGCCTCCGGGTGAACCTCAACGACGAGCCGTTGAACCGACGACAGATTGGTCGAGGAGAACACATCCTTCTCGATGCCTTCGACGTCGCACGCGATCACCTGAGGCTGAATCTCATCCACAACATCCCGAAACGCGTCGGCTTCGATCAGAATCGGTTTTGATCGCTTGGAGGGCAAAACGGAGGACGCCGTAAAGCTGCGGCGAACGTGAAATTCGCAAACGCCCTTATCCCGGGCGACGGCCCGGTTCCGAATTTCGACCTGCACGCCGTTTCGGCGAGCATTTTTCTCCGCCAGTGGAGCGATGGCGGGATCAGCCTCGTAGCCGACGACTCGCCCGCCACTCGAGGCCTTCGCCGCGGCGATACAAGTCAATCCCAGTCCGGAGCCCAAATCCAGAACGGTGTCTCCCGGGCGCACGAGACGGCGCACGAGATAAGCCTCGGCCGGTTCATAGGCATTCCTGCGAAGTGACTTGCGCACACTCTTGGATACGGGCGGCCGCGGGGCTTCCAGGACGATGTCGCCCACCGCAAACTCGCGCTGTCGATGCTCGTGCCACTGCTTGAGGATGGGCGCGCGAAGAGCCAGGTCACGCCAGGCGGCCATTTTTGATCCTTTTCGATTGCGGACAGAGCGGCCCAAGGAAATGAATCCAGGCGGAGTAGTTTTAGCATAACAGGAGTAGAAACGCGCTTGCGATCAGCGCGGCGCGGCGAGCTTTGGCGTGACGCTGACCAGAATGACGGAGGTGCCGATGCGAAACTCGGAGAGGTGTTTCAGCTCGGCTACTCGAACGCGCTCGTCTGAAAAGTAGGTGCCATTCGTGGAATCCATGTCGCGGACGCGGATGACGTCGCCCTTGATTTCGATCGCGCAATGCCAGCGCGAAATCTCTTTGTCATTGATCACGATATCGGCGTCGGCCCTTCCCATGACTACGCGGGGTTTTTCCACCGGATAAACGAGGCCGCGCGCGGGGCCCGCGATCACCGAAAGCGCGATCGCCTTTCCAGGGGGCAAGTGCAGCGACTCGTTGGCGGCGCTTCCGCCGAGCCAGGGCGCGCCCGCGCTGCGGGCGAATTCGGGTAATGGGGTAAGGACCTGGGTCGAATCAGGACTGGGTGGGATCTCCAGAATTGTGGACTTCCCGCACTTGGCACACTGAAACTGGACGCGGGGAAGGCCCGCCAATTTTGCATCGGGGAGAGAATGATGCGCGCCACAACTCGAACAGACGGCTTTCATGGAAACCTACTGGGTACGGACTTCCTGTTCCGGCCGGCCCCTGCTGGCCTGAATGTTCCGAGCCGTCCGGGTTGGGATCCCCTGTCCGGAACGGTTTCAATGCCTAATTTACCACGCGGGTGCGACGCGTCCCGAAGCATCCTGGGCGATGTTTCGACAAGGGAACTAGGCCATTTGGGATCAGCGAACCGAGGGCTTTCTGCTACTGGACGAAGCCTACGTTGGGGACGGGGGTGGGTTCGGGGACTTCGCGGATAGGGCCGAACTGCTTTTCGTAGCGGCGAACGTTTTCTTCGAGCGCGCGGAGGATGCGCTTCGCGTGTCCCGGACTGACGATCACGCTGGAGACCAGCTTGCCCTGCGGCACGTTCGGAAACACGTAAATGAAATGCGCCGTAAATTCTTCCGCCGTATGGTGAAACATCACCAGGTTGGAGAATTGCCCGACTAATTCCTTCTCATCTGCCTTGATTTGAACCTGCACCTGCTCGCCGCCGGGTTGCCCCATTGATTCCTCCGTTCACGCGGATCATTCACGGTAAACCGCTCGCTGATGTCCGATTCCGACACTACCATATTGCAGAGTCCCGAGACACGGACAACGCGGATCCGAGTTCCAGCCGGCGCAGCGGCCATCTTGCTGGCTCCGCTTCGCGCGAACGTTTCACCTTAATTTGTTTTCAGGAGCGCATGTTTGAGCACCTTGGCAGGCCAAAACGATTGACTCGACCGGAGATTAATGCTAGTTTATCCAAGATATTTATCTAGGTTAACAATGGCTGTACCTCCTCTAACTCCGGCCACCGTAGACGGGACTTCGGGCAACGCAGCGTCCGGTTCGCCAGTCAGCCTTCCCTCGCAAGTCTCTACTCCGTCTCTTCCGGAGTCTTATCGGAGCGTTCCAATCCTGCACGGTGCGTCTTTCTTTCGCAAAATGATCGCGTTCGCCGGGCCCGGGTATCTCGTGGCCGTTGGTTACATGGATCCCGGGAACTGGGCGACGGATCTCGGCGGAGGCTCGCGCTACGGGTACACGCTTCTCAGCGCGGTGCTTATTTCGAGCCTCATGGCGATTTTCCTTCAGGCGCTTTCGGCGAAGCTGGGAATCGCGACGGGGCGCGATCTCGCGCAGGCTTGCCGCGAGCACTACTCGCGCCGGACTTCGGCGGTCCTGTGGGTGCTTTGCGAAATTGCGATTGCCGCGTGTGATCTCGCCGAGGTGCTCGGATCGGCAGTCGCGCTGAAATTGCTGTTCGGGCTGCCGCTGCTCGCGGGCGTGTTGCTCACGGGCTTTGACGTACTGCTCGTGCTGGCGCTGCAAGGGCGCGGCTTCCGCGTTCTCGAGACGCTGGTCATTACGCTCATCATGACCATTGGCGCGTGCTTCGCGTACGAAATATTCTTTGCGCGGCCGCTGTGGATCGAGGCGGCGCGCGGATTTCTTCCTACCGCGGAGATTCTGAGAAATCGCGACATGCTTTATCTTGCGATCGGCATTCTGGGCGCAACCGTGATGCCGCACAATTTGTATCTCCATTCGAGCATCGTGCAGACGCGGGCCTTCAGCCTGAACCTGGAGGGTAAGCGCGAAGCTGTCCGCTTCGCCACGCTCGATTCCACCCTGGCGCTGGGATTTTCGCTGTTCATTAATGCCGCCATTCTGGTGCTGGGCGCGGCCGCGTTTCACGGGCACGGAATGAACGACGTGGCGGACATCAGCCAGGCGTACAAGTTGCTGACGCCCGTTTTGGGCGCGAGCCTCGCGAGCGTCCTGTTCGCCGCAGCGCTGCTGTGTTCCGGGCAGAATTCCACGCTGACCGGCACGCTCGCCGGGCAGATTGTCATGGAGGGTTTTCTTCACTGGCAGGTCCGGCCCTGGCTGCGGCGACTGATCACGCGGTCGATGGCGATCATTCCTGCGGCGATCGTGATCGGCGTGATGGGCGAAGGGCGCGCGACGTGGCTCCTCATCCTCAGCCAAGTGATTCTGAGTTTCCAATTGCCGTTCGCCGTCGTGCCACTCATTCAATTTACCGGCGACAAATCCAAGATGGGCGAATTCGTGAACGGGCCGTTCACCGCGGCGTTCGGCTGGTTCATGGCCGCCGCCATCGTTGTTCTCAACGCGGCCCTCCTTTGGCTTACGTTCAAGTAGGACAGTTTATTACCCTGAACAACGTGAAGGCCAACCTGTTGGGTTTTGCCGCCCAGCAGCGTCAAACCCGACAGGCTGAAAGTCTGTCCTACTGTGGGTTTTGCGCGTGAAATTAGCTCTGCGATATGGGAGAATCCACAGGTTTGGACGAATCTTGAAGGAAGCGGAGACACGGGAATGCTTGGATTCAACACGATGACATCGAAGTGGGTGGCGCGCGCCGCGGGCGCCGGCCTCTTATTTGGAATGTGCATTTTTACGATCGGACGTATCGCCGCGCAGGAACAGGCCGCCCCGACGCCGTGGGTCGCGCCGGAAGACGCGCGGAAAGTGAAGAACCCAATCCCTCCCACACCGGAAACGCTGGCCGCCGCGGAGCAGCTCTTTTCCGATAATTGCGTGCTCTGCCACGGCGAAAAGGGAATGGGTGACGGCCCGGGCGCCAAGACCATCAAGGTCAAGCCTGCCAACTTCACCGATCCCAAGGTTCAGGCCTCGGAAACCGACGGCGCGCTGTTCTGGAAAATGTCCAACGGCCGCGGGCCGATGCCCGCCTGGAAGGATGAACTCACGGAAGAGGAGCGCTGGAAGCTGGTGGGCTACATCCGCAAACTCGGCAAAGACGCCGCCAAGAAATAACACCGTAATGCTGTAGCCCGCGTCTTTAGACGCGGGGACGTTTTTTGGAATTGCCCATCGAACCCCGCCTCTAAAGAGGCGGGCTACAGCAGATATTCCCCGAACCGCGTGCCTGCGTCCGACAGACCCTACTTAACCGCCGCCAGCGCTTTGGACACTTCCGACATGTCCGGCACGACCGGAATGTCGTAATTTTTGAACCAGGCGATTTTTCCCGCTTTGTCGATGATGGCGATGGCCCGTCCCGTGATCCCCTTGTCCGCCAGGTACACGCCGAACTTTTCCGCAACCGCGCCGCGCGGATGGAAGTCGGCGAGGAGCGGATACTTGATCCCCATTTTTTCCGCGAATGCCTTGTGCGCCCACGCGCTGTCCACGCTCAGGCCGAGCACCTGCGCGTCGAGCGCCTCGAATTGCTTCAAGTCGTTCACGAAGCAGGCGTGTTCGTTCGTGCAGATCGGGCTGAAATCCAGCGGATAAAAAATCAGGACGACGTTGCGCTTGCCGGTAAAATCGGAAAGTTTTACCTCTTTTTGCGACTGATCCTTCAGCGTGAAGTCGGGAGCGGGTTGTCCTACGGCAATCGGCATGAGGCCTCCTCGGGCGCGTTATGGAATATTTGTCGTGCAAGACCCGCGCACGCCGCCATAGTCGCTGCGCGCTTGCGCGGGCCTTCCATCATATCGGATTTCGGCGGCGCCGTGCCGGATTCTGGTGCCGGATTCTGGTACCATCGCCGTATGATGTCGCGGCTTGGCGTTGTCGAATCCTATCCGGGCGTCGCATTTCGCCCACGCTCGCTGCGCTGGTGGGCGCGGCTGATGCGCTGGCCGGCGGAGTGCGTTCACCTCGAAAACGGGCACGCCTGGATGGCCACGTTCATTCCGGACACGCTCTATTTGCGGGGCAAGCCCAGGCCGCGCCGCGATCCCGTGCGGCCCGAAGTTTCGGTGTGCTTTCATTGCCTCTCGGGGCTGCTCGAGCCGGAGCTGGCCGCGTATGCGGGCCGCGTGGTGGCGTTCGAGCCCGACGGAGAGAATTTCACGCAATTCTTTTTTGTGGGCCGGGAGGATTTCGCTCCCGCCGGCTTGCGTCCGGAAGTGGCCGCAGCGATCGAAGCGCGCCTTGAAAAAATCGAGGGCGCGTGCAGCGATTGCGGCGCTCCGGCCACCTGGCTGTGGATTTCGCGCCGCGAAGTCTCGAACCTCGATCAGACGGAGCGGATTGAAACTTCGCTCGGGGCGCTCCTCTGCGCAAGCCACGGCGCCGCGAAACTGCGCGACGCGCTCGGGCAGGTGGAGGAGGCCAATCTGTTTTATGTGAACGCGCCGTACGGAGACGCCGGCGCTTACGTCTGGATCTGAAGCTAGGGCGCGGGCTGCACTTGCAGCCCGCGACAATCGGGTGCGGGCTGTACTTGCAGCCCGCGACAATCGGGTGCGGGCTGTACTTGCAGCCCGCGACAATAATGACCCTGCGCGACCTCGTTGAAAAATATTTGGCCATCGCCGGCGGTTTCGCGTTTCTCGCGCCGCTCGCGGATTTTGGCCTCGAACGCACCGAAGCCGAGCGCATCTTCGGCTCCTTCGACGAGGACTACCACATCAGCCGTTTTCTGCATTTCAGCCAGGTCTCCGGCCCCGCCTACAAGATCAACGGCTTCGAGCAGACTCATCTGTCGATTGACGAGGACATCCAATCCATTTTGTGATTGCTTGAAGTAGTCCGCGACGGGAGATCTTCAAACACAGAAGAAGGCGCGAGACGGCCGTTACGAGTGCCGGCGCCAGAGCCAATAGCCCAGGCCGCAGGCGAGGAGGATTGGCAGGGCGCTCATGATGAGCGTCATGCCGAGGTAGGTTCCGGCGGTTTTGGGGTCGCCGACCATGCAGCCGGGGCAGGCGCTTGCTGCGACTGGAAGAAGCGCGAGGCCAGCCACGACGGCAAGAAGGCGCGCAATTGTTTTCAGGCTGCTCACCACTTCCTCACAGATACACCCGCACATAGATGATCGGCCAGAGCAGGACCACGAAATACCAGAAGACCTGCGTGGCGGCGAATCTCGACTGGGAGAGCATTCCCCGGCGCATCGGGAAATAGACTGCCGCGAGCGCGACGATCGCAACGACGGCGTGGAGCGCGTGCGCGCCGACGATCAGGTAGAAGAACGCTCCGTGCGAGCTGGACGTCATCGTCAGGCCTTCGCGGAGGAGGTGGACCCACTCGACGCCTTGCAGCAGAATGAAAGCAGCGCCGGTGATGATGGCGCCGGCCACGTAGGGCCGCGCTTTTTCCTGGCTTTCGCGCGCACGGCGGTCGGCGACGAAGAGCAGCGCGCCGCTTAGCAGCAAGATTGCGGTGTTGAACGCGGTTCGCTCGATCGGCAGGCGCGGCTGGCTGGGCGGCGGCCACACGCCGCCGAGCACCGTGGCGCGCGCAATGGTATGGGCGCTCATCAGCGCGGCGAAGAACATGATCTCCGCGGCGACGAAAATGATCATGCCGAGCACGGAATTGGGCAGGCGCTTCCCGGCGGCAACCGCTGGGCTTGCCACATGGACGCGCGCGTCGAGAGTGGTCGGCGGACTACTCACGCTTTGCTCCCGCGGCCGACCGCTCCGCTTGGTTCGCCGACGGATTCGTCCAGTGCAGGCCGCTGTGATGCATCACGTCGGGCGCGACGCCCGCGAACAGAATGACGATGAAGAGCAGGCAAACTACCAGGAGATACGGCACCCAGCGCTTTTCGACCGTGATGTGCATGAAATTTTTGGCGACGAGATACGCCTTGACCACAGCCACGCCGAACGCCGCCACGAGCACCACTTCGCGGATGTGGGTCATGGAGCCCGCGACGCTGACGACGAGGAGCGCGACCAGAATGGCCCACACCTTGACGTAGTTGGTGTGGTCAACGTGCGCGTGCGTCTGAGCTTCAGTCGTCATGATTCGTCAGCGTCCCTCACCGCGCGATATACAGCAGCGGAAACAGAAAAATCCAGACAATGTCAACGAAATGCCAGTACAGCCCGATACATTCGACGCGCTGCAATTCCCGATTTTTCGCGGCGTCCGCCGACACGATCAGCATGATGATCATTCCCGCGAGGACGTGCAGTCCGTGCAGCCCCGCAAGGGTGTAGTAGAACGACCAGAATCCGCCGGAAGAAAGCACAAAGCCATCGCGGATGTCGGTGGTCCACTCATAGCCCTTCACGCACAGGAAGATCAATCCGCCGAGCGACGTCAGGCGCAAGAGCTTCGCGGCGCGAGGCCCGTCGCGCGCGTCAGCGGCTTTGTGAGCCAGCACCGCGCACAAGCTTGAAGTGAGCAGCACGAACGTATTGAACGCCCCGGCCCAGGTATTCGTGTGCGAGGCAGCGTCGGCCCATTCCGGGTGGCCGATCCGGTGCATCACGTAGGCGGCGAGTAGGCCCCCGAAGATCACAATTTCCGAAGCGATCACCCACCAGGTAATCAGCCGCGCGGTGGGAATGCCGGTCCCGCTCCTGGTATTCGCGATCGGTTTTGCGGTTGCACTCATCAATTCAGCTCTCTGGTTATATATCCGAAAAACCTAATCGGGCACATTCTGCGGCACGAAGTCCTCCGCGTGGCCGGGCAATCCATACTCATAGGGGCCGCGATAGACGGTCGGCATCTCGGCGAAATTTCCGTGCGGCGGCGGCGAGGGAACCGTCCACTCGAGCGTCGCGGATCGCCACGGATTCGCGCCGGCTTCCTTGCCGCGGCGAAAACTCCAGAAAAAATTGAAGAGAAATATCAGCTGGAACGCCAGCATAAAGAGCAGCGCGATCGTGGAGACCGTGCGCAGATGCTGCAGCTCGGGCCGGGACTGCTCTGCGAACAGCGCGTAGTTGTAAACGCGCCGCTGGTCGCCAGCGATGCCGGTGATGAACAGCGGGATGAAAATCACGTTGAAGGGAATGATCGTTCCCCAGAAGTGGATTTTTCCGAGCGTCTCGTTGAGCATGCGGCCGAACATCTTCGGATACCAGAACGTGATGCCCGCGAACGTGGCGATGATGGCGATGGGCACGAAGGTGTAGTGGAAATGCGCGATCAGGAAGTACGTGTCGTGCAGGTAGATGTCCGTGCCGGACGATCCCAGAAAAATTCCCGTCACGCCGCCGATCAAAAATTCAACGACGAATCCCAGCGCCCAGAGCATCGGAGTATCCAAATGGATCGATCCGCCGTACAGCGTGGCAATGTAGAGAAACACCATCTCGGCAATCGGAATCGAAATCAGCAGTGTGGTGATTGAAAAAATATTGGCCATGCGCGGGTCGATACCGGCCACAAATTGATGGTGAGCCCACACGACGAAGCTCAGGAATCCAACCGCCCAGGCGGTGTAGAGGACCATCTTGTAGCCGAAAATTTTCTTGCGGGCAAAGACTGCGATGATCTCCGCAACGATGCCCATCGCCGGAAGCAATACGACATAGACCTCCGGATGGCCGAAGAACCAAAAGAGGTGCTGCCACAGGAGAGGATCGCCGCCGCGCGTGGGATCGTAAAAGCCGGTCGCCATCGTCTGGTCAAACAAAAGCATGATCGCGCCGGCGATCAGCGGTCCCACCGAAGCCATGAAGATGACGTTGGCCAGAATAATCATCCAGACCAGGATCGGGATGTCGTACATTTTCATGCCCGGCGCGCGGCTGTTCATCGCCGTCACGGTGAAGTTGATCCCGCCCATCAGAAACGCGACGAATTCCAGCGCGACCGCCACGAGCCAAAGCGTCGCTCCAATCGGCGTCAAATTGTATGCGCCGCTTGCGGAGAGAGGAGGATACGCCGTCCACGCGCCGCCGAATGGGCCGCCCTTCACGAAGAAGGAAGCGAGAAGAACCAGGATGCTCAAAAGGAAAACTTGGTACGAGAGTCGATTGATCCGCGGAAACGCCATGTCGTCGCAGCCCACCATCAGCGGAATCAGGAAATTTCCAAACGCAGCGATGAGGACCGGCATGGCCACCCAGAAAATCATGATGCTGCCGTGCATGGTGACGAGCGCGTTGTACTTTCCCGGCGTGATCAAACCAAGTCCCGGCACGGAATGGTCCGGGAATCCCAATTGCATGCGAAATCCGTACGCGAAAAATCCACCGAGCAGCGCCATGGCCATCCCGGTAAACAGATATTGCATGGCGATGACTTTGTGGTCGGTCGACCACAGATACTTCTTCAGAACTCCGGGTTCCGCGTGTTCCGTCTGCGTGCTCATCGCAGCACCTGTGCAACCATCGAGCGGTTCGGCGCAGGACCCGGAGAAGCCGGCTCGCTGGCCGCGGTCGGAACGGAATCCCGCATGAGCCAGGCGGCATGCTGCTGCGGTGTCTCGACGATGATTCGGCCCGCCATCAGCGCGTGGCCGAGTCCGCACATCTGCGTGCACTGAATGTCATAGGTGCCGACGCGATTGGGACGGAACCAACCCGTAATGACGCGGCCGGGAAGCGCGTCCTGTTTCAGGCGAAACGCCGGGACGGCAAAGCTGTGCACGACGTCGCGCGACATCAAATCAAAGTGGTACGTCGTATCCACGACGACGTGCAGATCGCCGACCGTGCGGATGTCGTCCGGCGTGTCAAACACACCGTCCGGCCCGGGCTGCTGGAAACTCCATGCCCATTGCTGGCCGATGACGCGCACGGTCGCGTCGGCTGGGGGCATGACTTGCTTGATGTTGTACCAGACCGTGATTGCCCAAACGATGATCACGATATCGCAAAGGATGATCAGGGTGTGGGGAATCGAAATCCATCTCTTCAGGTGCGGCTCATCGCCCGTGATGTACTGCGTCGGCCGGCCGTCTTTGGCGCGAAATTTAAAAACCAGCCAGAACAGCATGCCTTCGGCCACAACCAGCCAAAAGCCGACCATCGCGGCGATCAGAAAAAACAAGTGATCGATGCTGTGCGCATAGGTCGAAGCCGCCGTGATGTACCGCTCCCACATGAAAGCTCCCGCTAACGAATTAAGAGCAAGACTCCGCTGACGAACGCCAGAGTGCCGGCAAAGATGATCCAAAAAACGGCCTTGGCCACTTGGTCCGGCGACGTTTCCGCGTGATTCATGAAATTCGTTTCTCCCGCGATCCAGCCTCAGGGCTTTAGTGTTTCTACATACGCGACAACGTTGCGAATCGCGTCCTCGTTGGGAAGTGCGCGCGCCATCGGGCGCATCAGCCGGCCTTCCATATCTTTCGGACTTGTGCCGCGGACGCCGCTCCTGAATTTTCGCAATTCGATGGCAAGGTACCAATCATCGGTGCCCGCGATCCGAGGCGCTTTCAAATCCGGATTGCCGGCGCCGTTGTCGCCGTGGCAGGCGCTGCACGTTGCGAATAGAGCCTGCCCAGCTTGCGGATCGCCGGGCAGCGAGGACGCATGCCGCACGGGGAGAAGAGTTTCCACGTAGCGCGCCACGGCCTTGACGTCATCCTCGGAATCGAGGCTCTGCGCCATCGGGCGCATTCGCATGCCTTCGATATCGTTAAAATGCGCGCCGCGAATTCCCGCTCGAAATTTTTCGAGCTGCTCCTCGACGTACCACGCCTTCATTCCCGCGATATTCGGAGCGCCGACAGTGGGATTGCCCGATCCGTCCGCGTTGTGGCACGGTGCGCAGTTCTCGAAGACCTCCTGGCCTCGAGTGGCGGCGTCCGTGGTGCCCAGGCGGCAGCCGGAGAGACTCATCCCGCCAATCAGGATCAGGAGCTGCCAAGACAGGAAACGGCGTGGAACAAGCGTCTGCACTTTTCGCATGTTCAATCGTGAAGGGAAACTTGAATCGTGGATGCTAGCAGTAGACAAAAACGAAAAGCAAGGAAAACCTGCGCGATAGACAAAATTAATTTTCGCGAATCGACTTGCCAAAATCGAACGAGAGAGGCACGGGTTGTGACAAACGTCACGATTATTTTATTTGGGAACAACCGCCATGCGCTGCAAGCGCTCGCCCAGTCTGTCGTGCTCCTCTCGGACTTCTTCCGGCAAGCGATCGCCGAATTTCTTGAAGAATTCTCCAACGTCGGCGTGCTCCTTGGCCCAATCCGCCGGTTCGACGCGCAGCAGTTCGTTCATCGTTTCGCGGGACACGTTGATTCCGTCCAGGGTGATGGAATTCGCCGTAGGCACCGCGCCAATCGGGGTGTCCGTGGCCGCGGCTTTTCCCTCAATTCGCTCCAGCATCCATTTCAGCACTCGCGCATTCTCGCCGTAGCCGGGCCACAAGAATTTTCCGTCAGCGCCCTTGCGGAACCAGTTCACATGGAAAATCTTCGGCGGATGCGGAATTTTTTTGCCCATATCGAGCCAGTGTCCGAAATAATCGCCCATGTTGTAGCCGCAGAAGGGCAGCATGGCCATCGGGTCGCGCCGCGTGACGCCCACCGCTCCCGTGATGGCGGCCGTAGTTTCCGATGCCATCGTGGCCGCGACGTACACGCCGTGCTGCCAGCTTGTCGCCTCATATACGAGCGGCGCGAGCCGGGCGCGTCGTCCGCCGAAGATAAACGCGGAGATCGGCACTCCCGCCGGATCTTCCCACTTCGGGGAAATCGAAGGCGCCTGGTTTGCCGGGACGGTGTAGCGGGAATTCGCCTGAGCCGCCGGACCGTTCGACGGCGTCCACTTTCGGCCCTGCCAGTCCGCGAGTCCGCCGGGCGCGTCGTCCGTCATGCCTTCCCACCAGGGCTCTTGTTGCGGCGTCATCGCCACGTTCGTGAAGATCGTATTCTTGCGAATCGCGGACATCACGTTCGGATTTGTTTTTTCATTCGTGCCGGGCGCGACTCCGAAGAACCCTGCCTCGGGATTGATCGCGTGCAGGTACCCATCCGCGCCGATTTGCATCCAGGCGATGTCATCGCCCACGGTCCAAACGCGATAGCCCTCGTTTTCCAGCGCGGAAACCATCATGGCCAGGTTCGTCTTGCCGCAGGCGCTTGGAAACGCCGCCGCCACGTACGTCACTTTTCCGGAGGGCGATTCGAGGCCCAGGATGAGCATGTGCTCGGCCATCCAGCCTTGTTCGCGTCCCATCCAGCTCGCGATGCGCAGCGCGAAGCACTTCTTCCCCAGGAGCGCGTTGCCGCCGTAGCCCGAGCCGATACTCCAGATCAATTTCTCTTCGGGGAAATGCGTGATGTAGCGGCGGTCGGGATTCAAGTCGCCAAGAGAATGCAGGCCTGGAACAAAATCCGAGGAGCTGCCCAGGCGGTCCAGCGCGATTTTTCCCATTCGAGCCATGATGCGCGTGCTGGCGACGACGTACGCGCTGTCCGTGATTTCCACTCCGATGCGGCTCTGCGGCGAGGCGGCCGGTCCCATGATGTAGGGAATGACGTACATCGTCCGGCCCTTCATGGAGCCGTCGAACAGCGCGCCTAAGGTTTTCTTGGCTTCGGCTGGGTCGATCCAGTTGTTGGTTGGGCCGGCGTCGTCACGATTGCGCGTGCAGATGTAAGTGACTTTTTCCGTGCGTGCCACGTCCGTCGGGTCGCTGCGATGAAGAAAACAGTTCGGGTAGGTTTTGTCATTCAGGCGAAATGTACTGCCTTCGCGAATGAGCAGCTCCTCCATGCGCGCACTCTCTTCGTCCGAACCGTCACACCACTGAATTTTCGCCGGGCGGGTCAGGCGCTCAGCCGACTCCACCCACTCTTGCAGGGGCGTAGACACGAATCCTCCTAGGGAACTGTTCCGATGTGCCAGCAGGGTGCTTTGGCTGGAGCGGCACAAGGCCACGATTCGAAACGCAAACACACACGGAAAATAAAGTCTAAGACACGAATTAAGCAAACGCAAGCAATCCGCGCGCCCACATTTGAGAGGGAGGCGGTGTTTTTTCATTTTGTCCAAAGTGAATACAGCAAGAGATAAAGACTCAGTGCGCGAAAGCCGATGTGTGGATTAGGCGCTGAAAATGCGATTCGGCCCGTCGAAAATCGGGCGGGGCAGCCGCGTGATCGTACGACATGAGACGTGATGTGCGGGCAGCGGCGTTATCCCGGTACCGAGTTCCACGATTGCGCCGGCGAAAGGGGTTCCTCAGCCATTGTGATGTACGTCACAAACACCCGTGCGGTTCGTCACATACCATTTGGAGGGTGCTGTGCCAAAAAGGAAGTGGCACAAGCATTGGTTTGCAATTCTTTATACTTTGCGAGGGTAAAATGAGCGGAAAAGTTACAAGAAAGCACAGAGTCTGGGGCCTGGCGCTACTCCCGCTGTTTCTGTTCGCCCTTCCTCACTTCGCCTCCGCGCAGGCGGACGGACAGAAACTGTTCGATCAGACCTGCGCGAAGTGCCACGGCGCGGACGGGACCGGAAACACGGTAGTCGGAAAAGCGGTCGGGGCGAAGGATTTGGGCTCCGCCGAAGCCAAGAAGATGACCGACGCCGAGGTCCGCGCCCAGATCGAACAGGGCAAGAACAATATGCCTCCCTTCGCAGGAACCCTGAACAAGGAGCAGATTGACAGTCTGATTCCGATCGTCCGCGGGTTCGGCAAGAAAACCGCGGCCGCTAAGAAACCAAGTTGATGCCCCTTTCCGGCGGCTGTTGAACTAGCCGCTGAAATTCCGAGTCAAAGACGCGCGGGTGGATTGGCGGAGCGCTCGCACGGTCCGAGTAAGCAGCCGCCGGCCGACAACGGTAGGGGTGTGTAAATCCTTGGAATTCATGTGAAGGCAGAAAGCGAGGCGGGAACATGATCAGTCAAGAGAGACATAGCAATAAATCAGTCATCATTGGCGGAATCTTTGCGTTGTGGGTTGTGATGTTCGTCCAGGTGCCCGCGGCATCCGCGATTCCGAGTTACGCGCGGCAGACGGGATTCCCCTGCAAGTCTTGCCATTACATGCCGCCCGAACTCACGCCGCTCGGCCGCGCGTTCAAGCTGAACGGCTATACGATGACGGGAAAACCGACGGTCACTTCGCCCAGCAAAGGAAACACCAGCGGGCTGAATATTTTGGAGTCCTTCCCGCTTTCCGTGTTGTTCGATACTTCCTTTACCTCTTTGAAATCTCCAATACCGGGCTCGCAGAACGGCAGCTTTGAGTTTCCGCAACAGGCCTCGCTCTTCTTGGCGGGAGCCTGGGCGACGCACGTCGGCAGTTTTGTGCAGGTGACTTATACCAGCCAGGGCGATCATTTCACCTGGGATAACTCCGACATTCGGTATGCCAATTCCACGAAGCTAGTCGGGAAGGACCTCGCCTTTGGAATCACGCTGAACAACAATCCGACTGTGGAGGATCTCTGGAACAGCACTCCGGCATGGGGCTTCCCCTGGGTGGGCAGCGATTGGGCGCCCGGGCCAACCGCAGGCGCCCTCATTAACGGCGGACTGGCGCAAGATGTCGCGGGTGTCGGCGGCTACGCAATGTGGAACAATCATCTGTATTTGGACGCTACCATCTACCGCTCGGCGCACATCGGGGCTTCCTTGCCGAATACCGGAGCGGGCCAAGGCTTCAACATTAGGGGTGTCGCCCCCTACTGGCGCCTGGCTTGGCAACAAGACTCCGGCAACAACAATTTCATGGTTGGCACCTACGGAATACACATGAAATCGACGCCCTCGGCTGTCACGGGTCTGGAAGACTCCTACACCGATTGGGCTGCGGACTTCCAATACGACCGCGTTATCCCTCAATTTAGAGGTGACGTGATTTCGCTCCGCGGCACGTATATACGCGAGAATTCTGCCCTGGTAGCGACAGCCGCAGCCTCGACAGATCCGATTGTTCAACATCATCTCAACACCGCGGAAATGAACGCCGAGTACCACTTCGGCGACAAGTATTCCGCTACGGCTGGGTGGTTCAACATTAGCGGATCGTCCGATTCGGCGCTCTATGGGACGGGCGCGGTCAGCGGCAATTTCCAAGGCGATCCACGTAGCAACGGGTACATCCTGAACTTGTCATGGTGGCCTGTGCAGAATATCGGGATAACCGCACAGTATACCGGCTATACCAGCTTCAACGGAGCCGGCACGAACTATGACGGAGCGGGACGGAATGCCGATTCAAACAACACAATCTATTTACTCGCGCGGTTCGTTTTCTAAATCTATCGGTGGGACCTTTGGAGGGTTGACAGTTCTTGTGGCGCATCCTTTTTACCTTGAGAACCTCGAAGGGCAGCCTGTGGGGTTAGTCGCGGCGAGATCGATCGTCGCGGAACGAACTCCCATAGGCTGGAGTTCTGCGCCACACTACATTCGGCCGGAATTTACTTCGGTGGCTTCCTTGCTGGATTTGGCGGCCAGAGCCATGCGGATTTTCGGCAGCGCGGCCCGGGCAGCAGCCTCGCCCGCGGCCATCAGCTCTGCAGTCTTGTCAAAATCGTCCCAGAGAAAATCCTTCACACTCGGTTCGATGATGATGTCGGCGGCGCGCCTCCATTCGAGGTCGGCGTGCCGCTGCAAAATCGCGAAAGAAAGGCCGATCACGTCCACAATGCTTGAGGGCCTCCGATTGTTAGCGGCTTCCAGAAACACGGCAATCACCACCTCGGCGCCGAGACTGCGGGCCGCGTCGACGGGCACAGGCGCCGCGAGGAATCCATCCACAAGGAAGCGCCCTTCGATTTCCACCGGCACGAACATTCCGGGATACGCGCAGGACGCGCGAAGCGCCGGCCCGAGCTGCCCGTGTGAGAAATAGACAGCCTCCCCGGACGCCAGGTCCGTCGCCGCGATGGCGAGCGGAATTTTCAAATCCTCAAACGTGCTCACGCCAAGAAATCGGCGCGGGTAGTGTTCCAGCTTCTGATTTGAGGCGAGCCCCAGCCAGGAAAGCTTCCAATTGCCGAAGTCCTTGAAGCGCGTGGCCCGCGCCTGGCGCTCAATTTCCGTAATGCTGTGGCCGCTGGCGTAGGCAATCGCCAGCATGGCGCCGGCGCTCGTCCCGGTCACATAGTCAACGGGGATCTGCTCTTGCTCCAGAACTCGCAGTACGCCCAAATGGGCGATGCCGCGGGCGAAGCCTCCGCCCAGCGCGACGCCGAGGCGCGGACGTGGCTGTGAAGCCGCAGGAGGCTCGGCATAGGCGAATTCGCGGACACGCCCGACGGCGCTCTGAAGCCAGTGAAGGACCTTCTTGGGATTGCTATCGGCCATCGCTGGTATTAGACAAGGTTAACTCGAAATGAGATGCCGGGCGTTTCTCGTTGACCCTGGATTGTCGCTTCTGTAACCTGCATTGGCGTTTGACCTTCCGACTCCATTGGTTCCGCCATTCGAAAGGCGGACCAACGCACGGACAATAGGCCTAAACTAACAGACATGGCAAAGCGAGCAATCGAAAAAGTTGTGGTCCTCGGGGCGGGCACGATGGGGGCGCGGATCGCCGCGCACGTGGCCAACGCCGGCGTGTGGTGCGCGCTTCTGGATATCGCGCCGGCGGAGCTTACGTCCGAGGAACAAAAGCGCGGCCTCGCGCTCGCGAGCCCCGAAGTTCGCAACCGTATCGTTCGCGCCGGACTCGCGGCCGCTGCGAAGGCCAAGCCCGCCGCTTTTTTCACACGCGGCCTCGAGAATCGCATCGTCACCGGCAACTTCGAGGACGACCTGAAACTTTGCTCCGAAGCCGATTGGATCGTCGAAGCCGTCGCGGAAAATCTGGAGATCAAGCGATCGTTGTTTTCCCGCGTGGCTCAATTTCGCAAGCCCGGCGCGATCGTCACCACCAATACTTCCGGCCTGCCCGTGCGCCGCATCGCCGAAGGTATGCCTGAGGAGTGGCAACAGCACTGGGCAGGTACGCATTTCTTCAATCCGCCGCGCTATCTGAAACTCGTCGAAGTGATTCCGGGAGCGGCGACGCGGCCCGAAGTGATCGAAACGCTCTCGGAATTTTGCGATCACAAACTCGGCAAAGGCGTCGTTGTTGCCAAGGACGCTCCCAATTTCATCGCCAACCGCGTCGGTACGTTCTCCATGCTAAGCGCCATGCGGCTGATGAATGAGCTGGGCATGACGTTTGAGGAAGTCGACGCGTGCACGGGACCCGCGCTCGGCTGGCCGAGGTCGGCGACGTTTCGCCTCGCGGACATCGTCGGGATTGACATCCTGCTCCACGTGATCCGCAACATTCATGACAACATCCCGGACGATGAGTCGCGTGAGCTTTACCGCGTGCCGCCGCTCCTCGATGAAATGGCGCGCCGCGGATGGCTCGGCGACAAGACGGGAAGCGGATTTTACAAGCGCGTGAAAAAATCCGGCGGCGAATCGGAAATCCTCACGCTCGATCCCGTGAAAATGGAATATCGCCCGCAGCAAAAAGCGCGTTTCGCGTCGATTGAAGCGGGGAAGGCCGTCGAGGACACGCGCGAACGGCTGCGTATGCTGGCCGCTCCCGCGCTCGAAGGCAAAGACGGAGACAAGGCGCAGAAATTCATCTGGGGCGTGCTCTCGGGCATGTGCCTCTACGCCGCGCGCCGCGTGCCCGAAATTTCGGATTCGATCCTGGACGTGGATCGCGCCATGCGCTGGGGTTTTGGCTGGGAACTCGGCCCGTTTGAAGTTTGGGACGCCATCGGCACAGAGGCCGCGGCGCGGCAGCTTGAGAAAGAAGGCCAGTCGCTTCCGCCGCTCGTCACGGGCGTCCTTTCGTCGGGCAAGAAATCATTCTATCAATCGGCGCAGGGCGAAACTTCCTGCTTCGATCTCGGCGCCAAAGGTTACAAGCCCGCGCCGCTGCCCACCGGCGTCATCCTCTTGAAATCGTTCAAAGAGCGCTCCAAGGAAATCGAGAAAAATTCCGGCGCGAGCCTGATCGATCTCGGCGACGGCGTGGTCTGCTGCGAATTTCACGCCAAGATGAACGCCATCGGCGGCGATCTGCTTTCCATGATCCACAAAGGCCTGGCGCGCCTGCGCTCCGATTTCGACGCCATGGTCGTCGCCAATCAAGGCGTGAATTTCTCGGCGGGCGCGAACCTGATGCTGATCCTGATGACCGCTCAGGAACAGGAGTGGGACGACCTGCATCTTGCCGTGCGCCAGTTCCAGAACACGACGCTGGCGATCAAGCACGCGCCGAAGCCGGTCGTCGTGGCGCCGCAGGGCCTCGCGCTCGGCGGCGGCTGCGAAGTGGTGCTGCACGGCACGCGCATCCACGCCGCGGCGGAGGCGTACATCGGCCTTGTCGAAACGGGCGTTGGCCTGATTCCAGCCGGCGGCGGCACGAAGGAAATGATCATCCGAGCCAACGAGCGCGCCGAGGGCGAAGAGGACATCGACCTTTTCCACGCGCTGAAGCCCGTATTTGAAAACATCGCCATGGCCAAGGTTTCGACGAGCGGCGAAGAGGCGCGCGAGTTGGGTTACCTGCGCCGCGCCGACCTCGTCGCGATGAATCTCGATCGCCTGGTTGCCGACGCGAAGGAAACCGCGCTCGGCCTCGTCCGCAGCGAGTGGCGGCAGACCGCGCCCGCGGCAAGCGAGCCGTCGATCCGCGTCCTGGGGCAGGAATTCGAGGCTGCGGCGAAGCTCGCCGTGCACATGATGCTTCGCGGCGAATACATTTCGGAATACGATGCGCTGGTCGCGCGCAAGCTGGGGCACATTCTCGCAGGCGGCGCGCTCACTTCAGCGCAGCTCGTCAGCGAGCAGTACCTCCTCGACCTTGAGCGCGAAGCCTTCGTCTCCCTCTGCGGGGAGCGCAAGACCCAGGAGCGCATCGCGCACACGCTGAAGACCGGCAAGCCGCTGAGGAACTAGTGTTTCGTGGCTTCGCCGACTTTATGGAGCCATGCGAAAGTTCATTTGTGCCTCGAGCCGCGCCGGAAAGGGCTTCCCGTTCCCATCCGTTGCAGGTTTGACTTTCCACCTGCTAACCGTATCGAGTGACACTCGTTCCAAGCTTTCTTCGACACCACCCAGCACTTTCGCGTTTTGTGTATTTCCCTGTTCGGTGATGGTGACGAGGATACGGACAGTGCCCTGGATTTTTCGCTCCCGTGCAAACTCCGAATAGTGGGGATTGGGACATCGGATACAAGATGGGTACTGGATCGGCATCGCCAGCCGCGAGGTATCCTGCGACTCGGGTACCCCAACGATCATGAAGACTCCCGTCGGATCGTCTTCCAAAACCGAAAGCTTTGCCTTGGTCTGAATCGCCGAGCACGGGATGGGCGTGTTCAAGTCTGCCAATTCGTAATGATGTCTGGCGTCAACAAGCGTTGTATGCAGTTGACACTTGTGATTCCACTCTTGGAAGTCTTCGCCGATAACCACCTCCGCTCCTGCGTAGAACGCAACACCGTCGAGCGCGCCCATGTAGGCGTCAATACCCAAGAAACCATTCGGTGCGAGGTATTTTATGGCTGCTTGTCTCTCGATGAATTGCGCCCCAGGTATCGACTTCTCGATCTCTTCTCGCAAAACGCCGTCAAGCTCGTTGCAGAGTTGGGGCGTTCGTAGGCAGCCCGACAATGGTGTGAGCAAAATTGTGTGAAGATCCGTACTAGAAAGCTTCTTCGTCGTCTCGGCGACGATGCGATTGATTTCCCGCCCGGCAGAAGCCGACGGCTGGGTTGAGTTGGGTTCGGATTGGCCGCCGAGAGGTTCGAGCGCAAAAATATTCGCGGCCAGCAGAACGACCGCCAAGAGAGAGCATTTTGAAATACGCCTGGCCTGCATCGCAGAACGTTTCTTGTAGCGCCGCACGTTTTCTCCGGGGATATAGGTCTGACGCGGATTTTAGTAGCAAGCCGCAATTCAGGCGAGCACTAAAAATTGTTTCCGAAACGAATTCCGAATCTGCAATGGGTATGAGGCTATGCCGGAGAGAACATCGATAGGCTGACGGATGATTCGAACTCTCAGCCGGCCGGCTGGCTAAACTCGACCGCCACATTCTTCACGGCATGATCGACCGCGTCCTGAACCGCGACATCGTTGCGGCTGTGATCCGTGATCGAGTCGTACAGAAGTTGGGTCGGGTTGGGATTTAATTCCTTCTCGTATTCCTCGGTGATTTCGGCGCCGATGCTCTGGAGAGCCTTGTGGAACTCGGCATCAAGGTCGGCACCTGTGATGGAGACTTGCTTGCCCATGTAATTTGCGGCGATTTGGGTGGCGAGCTTGTCCGCGGTCTGGTAGTAGTATTCCGAAATCTGGCGATGGCCTTGCTCGTGGTCTATTACGCGTTGGGACACGTCCGCGGGCACCCAAATCGTGACGTTGAGTTGGAGCGTTACGCTGATTTGTTTAATGGTGATGACGGCGTGTGTGGGATCGGTGCGCTGCGCCTGCCCGCCCACGTTGGCGTTCGCACCGAAGTCGGATTCGCACTGTGCAATTTCGCCACCTGAGGCCAGCGGCGGCATGTCGGCGGGCGGATTTGCGGGGTCGAACGTGCGCGTCGCAATATGCGCCGGCTCCTTGCGGATCGTCGGCGTGCGCAATTCCTTAGGCCGCTCGACCGGCGAGGGGCCCTGGCACCCTGTCCCGCCGAGCACGATGAATCCCAGGAGCATGCAAAGCAAGACCGAGCGGCGCAAGAGCAGTGCTCCTTCCAGTTTCAATTCTCCCGGTACGGAGGCGCGAGGGCCATGAGTATTTACGGGCGAATGCCGCGAAAGGCACGCGTACAAAGCCGGCGAAAGCCTAACCTCGGACAACTACCTTCCCTCGTGCAGGAGTCCGAATCCACGTTTCGGCCGCATTGTCGATAATTTGTCATCAATCCGCCAACACGGTTAAATTTATGTAGAGAGTTGTCCCAAAACCATCACGCGCGCGAAGTGGCTTCGATCGTGCAACTTCGGGCGGCCGAGACCGCGCGAGCGCGCGATATGCCCATTCGTACAGGTGTGATTTTCAATACTTCGCAGTACGTCCGTACCATGGGCGTCCCCACAGCGGCACGAGAACATCGTCACGCAATCAAAAACTAGAAAGTGAACTGGTTGAAATCAGCCGGAACACCCATGTCCCAGGAGGCCTGGAAGCCAATGCGATATGTATCGAAAGCGCTCGTCGTTGCAGGATTGCTCGCGGTCGGTGTGTTGTCCTCTGCCGTTCGCGCCAATGATTTGATGATCGGCTCTTTTAAGCTGCCCCATCCGATCGAATGGAAGGGCACAGTTCTGCCCGCCGGAAACTATACGTTCAAGATGGTCCACACGCAGTCGGACGCGAGACTGCTCACCGTGCGCGGCTCGAAACAGGCGTTGGACGTGTTGGTGTTCGCGCAATCGGCGTGCGAAACCTGCCGAGGCGCCGCTTTGAACCTTGCCAGCGATAATCGCGTCGTCACCTCGATGGAACTCCCAGGCTATCGCGTAGATTTCACGTCAGGCTGGTCGAAGGCCGAACGCGAACAGGCGCGCAAGTCTCCGGCGTCCGAGCAGATCGCCGTTCAAGTCAACTCGAACTGAATACGCACCACCACTGACTCTCTTCGTCACGGTGACGGCGAGAGCCCGGTGCAGGATGCCCTGACCAGAGCGGGTTCTGAGGAGAGATTCCTCTAAGAGGAACTCCTCAGAGACCCGCTTGCGGTCTGGGTCTGAACTACGCGGTTGGACTTCTTTATGGTTTATGGCACCTCGGTTTTTACGGGGCGCAGGACCCGCCATCTCGCTTCTCTCCCTCGGCAATGGATGCACTTCGCCTGTCCCGTTCCGTGCAAGATCGCCGCACCCATTCCAAATTACTGATAGAATCGCGCTCAATTCGAACCTGGTCGAGTTTGCGGTCGAGTTCACAACGCTCCTCGTGTGGGAGGCGGATGGCGATGAAATCGAGTTCTATGGTGATAGGCGCGGTCGGGCTCGCGCTGACGATCTTCCTGAACCTGCATGCTCGTCCGACCCCGCAGACGGATCGGGCAAAATCAAATCCGGCTCCGGCGAATTCCGGCGCAGTGGTGAAAGAGAACATGAGACTCGCCGGCGCGATTCTTGTGCCGGGAAATCCAATTCGCTTTGACATTAGCTGGGTGGACGAGGCGCGAGGGCGATATTTCCTGGCGGAGTCGGGAAACGCCGCGGTCGATGTATTCGACGCTGACAATGATTTGTTCATCGGCCGAATTTCCGGCTTCCACGGAATTCCGGCGGCGGACGATCCGTGCGGGCGCATCGAGGGCATGGGACCGAACGGCGTCATGGTCACGCCCGACAATCATCTCTGGGCGGACGACGCGCACGGCACCGTGAAGGTGTTTGACCTCTCGAGCGCCAAGCCGCCCTTCAAAGACGTAATGCCGATCGCGACGGTCTCCACCGGCGCCGTTTGCCGCGCCGACGAACTCGGATTCGACCCGAAGGACCATGTGGTCGTGGTAGGAAATCCCGAGGAACACCCGCCGTTTGCGGCGATTATTTCTTCGGACGCGCCGTACGACTTGCTCGCCAAAATTCCTTTCCCAGATGCGACTGGATTTGAGCAGCCGCTCTGGGATGCGGCCATGAAAGGCGGGCGGATGCTCGTCACCGTGCCGGGAAAGGACCACGCCGCCGAAGTGGCCGTGCTGGATCTCAGTAAGCCGAAATCGCCGGTCGTGGAGGCGACGTACTCAACTCCCGGATGCGGCTCGGGCCTCGCGCTTGGCCCGGCGCAGCATCTGCTCGTCGGCTGCGGGGGCGGCAAGCCGCTCATTATGATCGACGCGCTCACGGGCAAGACCATCGCGACGGTGGAAGGCACGCACGGCGCCGATGAAGTCTGGTACAACCCGGGCGACAATCATTTCTACGCACCCAGCGGTAATAGCGCCCCGCCGACCCTCAGCGTGATCGACGCCGAAACCGGAAACCTGCTCTACAATTTGCCGTCGGGTCCCGTCTCTCACTCCGTCGCGGCGTACCGCCGCAACAATCATGTGTTCGTGCCCATCGCCGGCCCCACTGCGACAATCCCGGAGGATGCGTGCAACGTACTTTTTGGCTTGGCCGAAAAACAGGGCTGCATCGCCGTCTACGCGCCAGCGAAATAGTTCATTGGGAGTTGGTCGCTCATCTCGCGCGCGGTAAGCTGAAAAAATATTTGTCGAGGTATTGGGTTTCTTCAATCGATGGTTAGGCCTTTGCGGAGGTGATTCTGTGGTTCCTGCTCTTCTCGTAGTGCACATTTTCGGCATCGTGCTTTGGATCAGCGGCTTGCTGGTGACGTCGATGGCGCTGACGCGCCACACCCAGGAGGCCTCGGCAGATGCCCGGCAGGCGCTCGCTCGCCTCGAGCGAATCTACCTGCGTGGCCTGGCTGATCCCGGAGCACTGTTGGTCCTTCTGGCCGGGGTTAGTTTGATCATGACGAAGCCCTCCTACTACCTTCATGCGCCGTGGCTGCACATCAAGCTCACCTTCGTGATCCTGCTGATCGGACTGCACGGAATGGTGGCCGTGAGAACTAAAGCATTCGCCTCGGGGCGAATTGAAATGCAGCGCAGCGAAGCAAGACTGTTGGTGCTGGGGACGCTGTTCCTGTTTCTGTCCATCCTCATCGCGACGTTGGTGGGCCAAGTCTATCTGACCTGATGCCGTTCAGGCTGACAAGACTGAGCCGCTTGGAACAGCCTCCGTTCGGTGGCAGATCCACTTTGCAAAGACCGTGTTACGTTAAGTTTACGCTACGTGTTTCCATCTCATTCGGTCGAGCATCCAATGACGTACGATAGGTGTACCAGCCACAGAAACGAGCGACGAACATGAGAGAAACCGTCATCGTCAGTTCCGTACGCACGCCGGTGGGGAAAGCATTCAAAGGCTCGCTGCGCGCCACTCGGCCGGACGATCTGGCCGCGATCGCCATTCAGGAGGCGATTCGCCGCGTGCCCGGGCTCGATCCCCGCGAAATTGAAGACGTGATCTTGGGTTGCGCCATGCCCGAAGGCGAAGCCGGGATGAACGTCGCGCGCATCGCCAGCCAGCGTGCCGGACTGCCAGCGGAAGTTCCTGCCATCACGATCAACCGGTTTTGCTCGTCCGGGTTGCAGGCCATTGCCATGGCCGCAGAGCGCATCATGGTGGGCGCCGCAGACGTGATTCTGGCCGGCGGCACGGAATCGATGAGCATGATTCCGATGGGCGGAAACAAGATCTCACCCAATCCCTGGTTGATGGATCATTACCCGGACGCGTACCTCAGCATGGGCCTGACCGCGGAAAATCTGGCCAAGAAGTACGGGATCACCCGCGAGAAGGCGGACGCCTTCTCACTCGCGAGCCATCAGAAGGCGCTCGCCGCGATTGCCGCAGGGAGGTTCAAGGACGAAATCGTACCGGTTGAAGTGAAGGCGACCGTTGTTTCGAACGGTTCCAGTGGCCACGCGGCCAAGGCCAAGACGACCACGAGCCTTTTCGAAACGGATGAAGGCCCGCGCGCCGATACGAGTATGGAGGCGCTGGCCAAGCTAAAGCCCGCGTTTCACGCTCGAGGAACCACTACGGCCGGCAATAGTTCGCAGACCAGCGACGGCGCGGCGGCTGCCATCGTCATGAGCGCAGAGAAGGCGCGGGCGCTGGGCGCAAAGCCCATGGCGCGGTTTCTAGGATTTGCCACGACTGGGGTGCCAGCTGAAATCATGGGGATTGGGCCAGCTTACGCGATTCCCAAGGTATTGAAGCTGGTGGGCTTGAAACTCGACCAGATTGACGTGATTGAGCTGAACGAAGCGTTTGCCGTGCAGTCTCTTGCGGTGATTCAGGAGGCGGGGCTTGATCCGGCGCGCATCAATCCGAATGGCGGTGCCATCGCTCTGGGGCATCCGCTCGGTTGCACCGGGGCGAAGCTCACGGCGTCAATACTGCGCGAACTGGAGCGGCGCAGCGCGCGATACGGCATGGTCACCATGTGCATTGGCGGGGGCATGGGCGCGGCGGGGATTTTTGAGCGTGCGGCTTAGGGCATCTAACACGAAAATCGACGAGCTCTAACACAGAGGTCACAGAGAAAAGCGGAGAAACACGCTTTTCCGAACACCCGCGCGCGCCTAGCAATACCCAGGCGACTTAGCGGACCAGCAGATAGGCCCCGTAACCCAGGCCTGCTCCTAATAGAGAGCCCACGATCACGTCGCTTACGAAGTGCATTCCCAGGATCACGCGCGAGACCGCAATACTCAGCGACAACGCAAAAAGAGCCGCTTGCAGTTGCGGATAGAAGATGCACAGCGGGACGGCAATGGCGAAGGCGCTCATCGCGTGGCCCGACGGAAACGAAAACTGGTCCGGCGGGAGGACCTTAGCCCAACAGTGGGCTTCCATCTGGCAGGGGCGCTTGCGCTTGCTGGCTTTTTTCAGAAAGCGAAAGAGGAAGATCGTGGCTGCTTCCGCCGACGCGCTCGCGGCAAAAGCGATGAAGCGCATGTCGCCCCCGAATAGGAGCAGGGCAATACCCACTGAATACCAAACCCAACCGTCTCCCAGCCGGGTGGAAGCAATCATCCAGAAGCGCAGCCATCGAGGAGGGCGCCATCGATGGACCTTCCTCATGACTTGATAGTCGCGGGCTTGTATGAACTCCCAGACCATTCTACGAGCGGTCATGGTTGCACCTCCAACATCCTACGCCAACTGCTTCTCGCGCGCTGGCAGCGCCCCCAGGAGCGGCTTGGGGGTGGGCCGAGGCCGAGGGCCGTTAACTGACGTACCCCACCGACGGACGAAATACAAGTCGACGAAGTAGTCGACGGCGACTCCTGCCGGGACCAGAGGGACGAGCGGAGAAAGCACTGCCGTCCACGGGTCCTGGCGCATCATTTCCCCGCAGAGCAGGAGGATATCACGCGTCAATTTCCAATAGCCACCGGACTCGCCGCAGAGGCGGCCATGGCCGGCGCGCAATCCGGCGAAGAATTCGTCTTTGTTGCGCGCGCCCGGCACTTCGGTGTACGTCGTGCCCACCGAGGCGAGCGCGTGCGCGTCGCTTCCGGCCACCTGGGTTTTGCAGCGCTTCCAGGCGAACTCCGCCGCGTGCTGATTGGCGGAGGGCAGCATCTGGCCGTTGCGAGCTTCGACGGCGGGAAAGTAGCCGGAGAACCACTCATAATCATCGGCGTTTCGACGCCCCGTCAGGGAAGAAAAGACGTGATTTACCGTGAAGAACAGGCGCTGCTCGGAAAGATAGGCGAGCAGACGGATCATATCGTTTCGCCGGCGATTGATTTCGACGTGCTGGCGGTCGGTGATGTCGTAGACGCCGACATGAGCCTGCGTTCCGCTCGGCATCGTGCAAGTCACCTCTTCGCTGACAAAAAAATCCGGATAGCGGCGCAATTCTTCCGCGCCGCCAATCGAGTCATGATCGGTTAGCGTGACTAAATCCATGCCGCGGGCGTGCAGCGTGGAGTAAACGTCTCTCGGAGCACTGTAGCTTTCCAGAAAAAAATGGCGCAGGATAGCTACAGGCAGAGTGCCTGAATGAAGCGAGTGGACGTGCAGGTCGCATTTCATTGTGGAAAAGTGTCGCAAAAAGACTTTGCAGACTTGTTACGCGATGTTGAACAAATTGTAAGAATGGTCTGTTACTGATTGAACACAAACAGGTTAACGGTTGAGGAGGCGAACTAGTAGATGGCAGACGGAATGTCCGGCCCGCGGGTCCGAAGACGCCGTATCCATCTTGTTTTCTTCGATGCAGGGGGGGGCCACCGCAACGCCGCTACGGCTTTGCAGGTTCAAATCGAGCGGCAGGGCCTGCCGCTGGATGTGTCCCTTGTTAACCTACAGGAAGTCCTCGATCCCCTTGACATTCTTCGCAAGCTAACCGGTATTCGCATTCAGGATATGTACAACAAGATGCTGCGCCACGGCTGGACGCTGGGCAGCCCCCAGCTCATGCGATTTCTGCAGCTGGTTGTGTGGACGTATCACCGGCCGTCGGTTCGAGTGCTCCAGCGATACTGGACGGAGCACCCAGCCAACATGGTGGTGTCTCTGGTACCGCACTTCAATCGGGCACTGCGAGAAGGATTTGAGAGGGCGGCGCCGGGCAAGCCGTTTGTCACGGTCCTCACAGACCTGGCAGACTACCCGAAACACTTTTGGATCGAGAAGGAATCGCAGTACATCGTGTGCGGCACGGACCGAGCCGTCGAGCAGGCTCGGGAATTTGGGCATCTGGACGGAACGGTGTTCCGAACGTCGGGGATGATCCTGCACCCGCGGTTCTATGAAGGCGCCCCGGTTGACAAGGCCGCCGAACGGAAGAAGCTCGGCCTCGATCCGAGCCTCCCGACCGGGATCGTACTCTTCGGGGGGTACGGAACATCGAAGATGCTGGATATCCTGAGGCAGATCAACCGATCGACCCTGCAGGTGCAGCTCATCCTGATTTGCGGACGGAATGAGAAGCTGGCCGAGGCGCTACGGCGCGAACCGACTCGGATTCCGATTCACATCGAGGGCTTCACGACGCAAATTCCGTACTTCATGGCGCTCTCCGATTTCTTTATCGGCAAGCCGGGGCCGGGCAGCATCAGCGAGGCGCTCTCCAAACACCTGCCGGTGATCATCGATTGCAACGCCTGGACGCTGCCGCAGGAGCGCTATAACGCGCAGTGGGTGCGCGAAAAGCAGGTGGGCATCGTCGTGCCCAGCCATCGCCACACGGCGGACGCCGTGGCCGAACTACTGAAGCCGGGCGAGCTGCTGCAGTACCGCGCGCGCACGGAGGCAATGGAGAATCGGGCAATTTTCGAGATTCCGGCCATTTTCGAACAGATATTGAATGCATGAAACGACTATCAGGGTCGCCCTCACCCCCATACAGGAAAATCCAAGCCTAATCTGAAGTAAAGTCCCCATTTTTCTACTGGCTTCCCTGTGGTACCAGCATGACTCATCAGCGTGCGTTCAGACCATTGCGTCAACTAGCCGGAAGACGGCGCACACGCTGACCTAGTCGACCAGCAACAAACCAGACCTCCAAAACTACTTGAAAGGCGGGACACTATGACCCCAACCGTTGGTACACAACGAGGCAGCGAGCAGGCAGACGCTATTCGTCCGTTTCAGAAGGTGAATTTTCCAGAGACCGAACTCACCGAATTACGGAGGCGCATCAAAGCGACAAGGTGGCCTGAGCGGGAAACGGTCGCGGATGCATCGCAAGGGGTGCAGCTCGCGACTATGCAGAACCTCGCGCGCTATTGGGCGACGGATTATGACTGGCGCAAGATCGAAGCAAAGCTGAACGCACTGCCGCAATTCATCACCGAGATCGACGGACTGGACATTCATTTCATTCACGTCCGTTCAAAACACGAAAATGCGTTGCCGCTCATCGTCACGCATGGATGGCCCGGCTCGATCACCGAACAGTTGAAGATCATCGATCCGCTAACCAATCCCACCGCACACGGCGGAAATGCATCCGACGCGTT